>JAESGV010000621.1_pt1 | contig 15458 bp, 13 predicted proteins | sample 9269781 | NCBI WGS metagenome assembly JAESGV01 (sample SAMN15741586, study PRJNA653496) | algae metagenome | isolation source: Tildeniella torsiva UHER 1998/13D and co-occurring heterotrophs from... | place: Slovakia: Slovak Paradise National Park, Hrabusice, Kosice Region | collected 2000-01-01 | reverse complement strand
ACACAATACAGCAACCACAAAGTCCATTAGGATCACCCAACAGCAAGAGAAGAAAATTCAAACGGGTAGAGCGTAGTTCACAGTTTGACGATCCGGACGATAGAGAACGCGTTCGGAAAGAGCTAGAACTCAAAAAAGAGTTACATAGATTACAGGAATGCGGTTTAACCGGTAGCGCAGAATTTAACAAAGTTAAAGACGAAATAAACAAGTTACGATTAATTAGTATGAATAAAGCGGACGAACGAGCGAAAGAAGAGGAGGAGGAAGGTGGCAGTGGTATGATGACTTCAGATGATTGAACAGTTGTACTTTTATGATAATAATATTCTTTATGATGCTGACAAACATGATGTTTGTGTTTGCGTTTTTTGCTCCAGTTGGTCAATCATGCATGCACTACGTGTGGTAGATACTGGATGTGGCTCATTACCAGCTAAAGCAATATTTTCTGCTAGTAATGATGTGATTCCTAAAGGTCTATCTGTTACTGGCGATAACCCAAATACGTTTGTTTCTCAAGTTAGCGATTGTAGAATTTCCCAAGATTGCATAGATTTGTTACGAAATTGTCGTGAATCTAGTATTCTACTAAATCTAATGTAGTTCTTTTATTAAGGTGAAGAAACTTCAAGGTCACTTAGCTGTGTAACCAGGTTTTGAAATCCCTAAAATCTCTTTTGAACTGGCTTCCAAAACTAGACACGAAACGTCGCGCTTCAATCAGTTACAACTGTTCTGACATTGACACAGAAATGAGCCACAGCCAGTATCTACCACACGTAGATGATGAGTTGTATCAGCACCCTGGAGTGAACAAAAATAAGTTCACGCGGAACTTTGTTCTGTGCTTTGCCCTTTTCGCTACACTCGTATTGGCCACAATCGTAACAGCAGTCATCGTAATAGTTATTGTTTACTACGCAAAACAACCTTCGTGGGACCACAAAGAAAGTTTTTGGAGCAACAGAGACACGTTACTCGTTATCACGATCGATGGTTTCAGAAACGATTATTTGAGTGTACTCACTCCCGAATGCTATAGTATTATAACAAAACTTATTAATGGAGGAATGAAATCGAAGAGAGCAGGTGTAACTGCAGAAGTTTATCCCGTATTCCCCAGTAAACCTTCTGTAAATTTGGCCTCCTTGGTTACTGGAACCTACCCCAAATACCACGGAATTCTAAACAAGAATGTAAGTTGTATGCAGTATGCTAATATCTAGGTTTATGATGAAACACAAAAAGGTTTAATATTCTCCATGGAGACAGCAGATGCTACTCCTGCTAGTGTATGGCAAAAAATGGAACCTATTTGGGTAACACTCGCGAAAAAGAATCGCACTACGTTAGTACAGTATGTACCAGGAAGCAACGCAGAAATCGGCGGGTATAAACCAACGTACTATAACAAAACATTCGACAAAGGTTATTCTTTCAAAGAACGCATCAACGATGCATTGGCAATCATAGACGGACCCGAAAAGAATCGACCCGAATTCCTCATGCTCCACACTAGTGTTTCCAATGTAGCAAGACAATATGGACCTTTTGGAAAAGATACAATTGAAGTTGTTCGCAAAGTTGACTTGGCTATTGGCTACTTGGTTGATGAATTAGAAAAGAGAAACATTGCACAATATATCGATATTGCAGTTGTTAGTGTTACAGGAACATCACAAATCAAAGATGACGGAGTATTGTATTTGGAAGATATTTACGCGGCTGGGTTAGGTCGGCAACCTAATGGTACTTTGAATCCGTCTCCATTCTATTTTGAAGATGGAGAAAGTATGTTCATTACCGATTATATGAAAATAAATAATCGTGGAGTTGTGTTGGATTTGTATCCAACTGAGTATGACGACGAGGCAGATAAGAGGAACATGATAGATTTTGCAATTAAAATGTTGGAGAAGGCAAAAGAAGTTGATGCAAAATTTGACCATTTTAGTATCTACTACAAGGACAATTTACCATCTGAATGGAACTACAAGTTGGATGCTGACAAGTTTGAAAATGATTACACACCGTATATCATCATTGTCGCAGATCAAAATTATATGATTACCACAAAAGACAAGGCGTACTATGGACAACAAGGAGATGATGGTTACTATACCGATGGTAAGAACGCCACTTTTAATGGTGTCTTTGTCGCTAATGGTCCACATTTCAGAAGCGATGCTTCCAATGCACCAACTGGAGTTAACGTAGTCGATATGCATGAATTGTTCACTACAATTTTGAGCACACCTGCGTCAAACTACAACAAGGGAAAGGGTATGAGAGCTAGTTATGTACTTGATCCATTATTTGTGCAAGCGTTGAATGGAACATCTCCACCAGTTCCACCAACAACCAAAGCACCTGACACCACATACGCTCCCAAGGGCACAACTACCACAGCAAAACCCCATTAAAACGTTTTTTGTATTTTCCTGACGAGCGCACAACTCAACTCGTTTCTGACAAATGCCAACGTTGCAAGTGACAGTAGTTAGTGGGAAAGACCTTGCAGTTCGTGACAGAGATACAAGCGATCCATACGTTAAATTACGCGTTGGTTACGCACAACAGTGGCATAAAACAAGAGTACAAAAAAACAACTTGAATCCTGTTTTTAATGAAAACTTCAAACTACATGTAGATAGCCCTGACGAACAGAACTTGGATATCGAAGTTTGGGATAGTGACTTGATTAGCCGAGGTATACCTTGGTAAATTCTAACCAAATAGATGACTTTATGGGCAGAGGATCTGTTCGCATCGAACACTTGACTCGCAATAAACCAACCAAGTTGGAAATACCACTAAAAGAAACCGAGAGTGGAAGCATTACCGTCATTCTTACAGCAGAAGATTTTGGAAACTAAATAGTTGGAGTAAACGTTTTTGTACAATATGCATTCTTAATCCAACTTTCACTCTGACAGAGACCCAAAACTCTGGACTAAATTGCATTACGAGAGGTTAGGACCGATAATTATCGCTTCGCAAGACTCATCTTGTCGCAGAAAAGAGATCTGATGTTGTCTTTCGACCTGAGTAAATTGGTCATGCAACAGTCTTCTGAAAATCTATTGTAGTTTCCCAACGGCTAGTCAACGAGGCTTTCAAACATCGTTTCTGCCATTATGTCTGTACAATATTCGTGCTGTAACACGAATTTCCAATCTCTTAATACTCAGCCAACAACCAAATATTCTACGAATGCTAACCAAATCTTGTACCATCGACACGCATTAAACGAGACGGAACAGGGAAGTATACCAATCTGATGTTTCTTTCGAACATAAAGTTTTAATAGCTAAGTATCGCCTATGTTTAGTTGCGGCATCCAAGTGCTACCCAATCAATTTGCTGCTAAACGTCTATGAAAAGACAAAAGTTTAGAAGTTTATTGCAGCTTCTGCTAAACTGACATGTTTTATCGCGTTTAAATATAAATGATGCGTAATAGCTACGACTAACGTAGAAGATGATTACAAGTTATTTTAAAAAAGTCCAAAATAGGAAAAAATTAATCTTTTCTTATCTCGCTAGCACTCATGATAAAAAGTATAGTTTCACTGGCTTTCAAAAACATAAACAAAAACAACAATGGTAGGACACGAAACCCCAGTAATGCCAAGAGATATGAATTACGAAACACCAGAGTGGTTCGATAAAGAGATGCAACAAGAGCAACGTGAGATTGACGAAATTAACAAATGGTGGCACAGCGAACGATTTGTTGGTACTAAACGTACATACACCGCTAACGACGTTTACGCTCTCCGTGGTAGCATCCCACCAAGCCACAATCGCGAAAACCATACCGATAGGAAATGCTTTAATCTTTTGAAGAAGTTGTATAGCACTGGTGGATATTCCCACACTTTCGGAGCATTGGATCCAGTCCAAGTAGTACAAATGGCCAAATACTTGAAGACTATTTACGTAAGCGGATGGCAAAGCTCCAGCACCGCTTCAACTAGCAACGAACCAGGACCAGATTTGGCTGACTATCCAATGGACACTGTACCCAACAAGGTTGATCAATTGTTCAGAGCTCAAGCATTCCACGACCGTAAACAACGCGAAGAAAGATCCAAAATGAGCACCGAAGAAAGAATGTCCAACCAACCCATTGATTACTTCACTCCAATCATTGCTGATGGTGATACTGGTCATGGTGGTAACACAGCCGTCATGAAGCTTATGAAGATGTTCATCGAAGCCGGAGCTGCTGGTGTTCATTTTGAAGATCAAAAACCAGGTACCAAGAAGTGCGGACACATGGCTGGTAAGGTACTAGTCAGCTGCCAAGAACACATCGATCGTTTGGTAGCTGCTCGTTTGCAAGCTGATATCATGGGAGCTGAAACTCTCATTGTATGCAGAACTGATGCCGAATCTGCTCAATTGTTAGATAACAATATCGATCCACGTGACCACGCATTCATTTTGGGTACCATTAACGCTTCTCTAGAAGGCTTGAACCACATTATTATGGACGCTCAAGAGCGTGGTGTAACCAAGAAGGAGCTCGAAGGTATGATGGCTGCTTGGGAGAAAGAAGCTCACTTGATGACTTTCGGACAAGCCGTCACTAAAGCTATCAACGATAGTGATCTCAAGGACAAGGATGCCGCCATCGAGAAGTTCATGCGTGCATACAACGACTTACGCAAGCCATTGTCCAACAACGCAGCTCGTACGTTGGCTCGCGAAATCCTCGGCTACGAAGTCTACTTTGATTGGGACAAGCCACGTACTCGCGAAGGTTTCTATCGCGTAAGAGGTGGTACTGACATGTGCATCTCAAGAGGTGTTGCATTCGCCCCGTACGCTGATTTGTTATGGATGGAAACAGCCAAGCCCATCCTCAAGGATGCCATCAAGTTCTCCAAGGCAGTTCTTGAGATCCACCCAGGCAAGATGCTCGCATACAACCTCTCACCATCATTCAACTGGGATAATGCCGGAATGAGCGACGATGAGATTCGTAGCTACACTGACAGATTAGCCGAAAACGGTTTCGTTTGGCAATTCATCACACTTGCTGGATTCCACGCCAACTCACTCGCTATTGACACATTCGCCAAGGACTATGCCCATGGAGACAAGATGTTGGCATACGTCAAGAGAATTCAACGCGAAGAACGCGTACACAAGGTAGAGACCCTCACCCATCAAAAATGGTCTGGTGCTGCCCTCGTAGACAGAGCTGTTACCATCATTTCTGGTGGTGGTGCTTCTACTTGCGCTATGGGCAAGGAAGTTACCGAGAAACAATTCGAAGCTAAACCAGCTCCACAAAAGATGATCAAGTTAGATCTTGCCGAAAAGGTCCTCAAAGTTGAGGCATAAGTGTATATATCAAAGTTTAAGTAAATATTTAATCACATTTAACTTTTGTTTCAAATCTTTTTATACAAGTTGTTCAATTCGTCTTCTCCTGGTACATAGTAATAATTTCCAAACACATTCTTACTAAATTTCAGTAGACCATCAGTATGTCCATCTACACCCACCATTCTATCCAACATGGCATCAAATGTTTTCGCATCTTTAGAGTAAGCGATGAACAGTAATCCACTCTTTCCACCAACACTTCCAAATGGCATACTTTGTCTTACAATTGGCATTCTCTTGAACTGCACATCTCGCATTCTTCGTACGTGAGAATGTAACGGCATCTCTTTTTCATTCATTTCGTTACTCCAATCTTTGGATCTTCCAACAAGTCCTTCTTGCTCTTTGTGGCCAATCTTTTTCAATGCCTTCAAATCGTGTTCCCAAACTTGATGGATTAAAAATGAACCTCCTGTACTTGTCACCGCAGCGTCAATGCGTTCTTCTGGTGTAGATGGATTTTCTGTACCATCGAGAAAACCGGACAAATCGCGACCGTCGCGATATTGCCATCCGTATCGGTCTTCTACTTTTTCGATAGCGTTTTCTGGGAGTTGATCGACAAGTCCTTGAACTACTTCGTAGCATTGAGAACGAGTGGAGCCTTTTACATGGAGGACTATTTGCCAGTTTTCAGCGCATGGCATGCCACCAAGGTTGCTTTTGCGCTCCTTGTAGTCTACAATTCCTTCTGGTAATGCGAGTTTGTTGCTCTTTGCTAGTTCTTTCCAAAGATTGACACTAAAGCCAACACCAGCCATGACTGTTGGTAATTCGAACTCATCTTCTGGTGTATTGGTGTCACCTTCTGGAAGTACCTTTTTAACAATGTCTGGAACCTTGCGAGTTGATGCGAGGACTTGTTTGACATCATTAATGTTCTTACTCTTCAAATGGATCACTGCTACAACGCATTGTTGATGATTGCCAGTGTATACAGTTGGTTGCGTTTTTTTGAACTCTTTTTCTTCTGCGTGGAACAATGGGAGTACAGTGTTCTGAATGTTGTTTGATTTAAAGAGATTGGATTGGTATGCAAGTGCGGCTGTACCTACCAAAAGTACAGATGCACGTGTAACGGTCCTAATGTTGAATCGTCTCATTGTTATGATGTTTAGATCACTTTTTGTTTGGCTTTTATACTTTTGCGGAGACAACCAAGGCTATGATCGGATGAACTATCTGCGGATGTGCGTAGGTTTAGCAGTTCAATGAACAACCAAACTACAGACAACCATGAGTACCAGAGTAAAGTCATGATGTATTCTACAACGGTCAACTGCTACAACACTCTCAAAATTGCACAGAGATGTACAGGCACACCAACGCGTACAAAGCCCCAGCAAACTATAGCGAAATACGTGACATTTGGTTGGCATGTAAACTTGGTTTAATCAGAGATGTACAGTACTTGCTCTCACGAGACCCAGCTTTACTACATACACCAAACGACCACAACAATACCCCACTTTATATTGCAGCACACGCAGGCCATTACGAACTAACACAGTACCTCTGTGAAAAGGGAGCACGAGACGACAAGTTTAGACGTGCATATCTCTCTGCTTTGAATTTACCTATTCGTCACTTGATTCTACGCTACAACCCACAGACTCACAACAATGAAGCAAAAGTGGCTCAAAAACAAGAGCAAGAACAAGAACAAGACAATCACAAATCAAATAGCCACCTCGTTAACTATTTTGTCGAGATGAAATCAAAAACAAAACTCGACGACGGTATGAAAATGGGAGGTGTTTTATTTTTCAAAGCGACACCAGAGAAACGAGAATCAAAAATGTATCGTTGTCATTTGTCCTTTTTGTTGGCAAGACTCGGTCGTTTCGCGACAATTTACTTGGGAAAAGACACTGACGAAATTGTAACACGGATACGAGAAATACAAAACGCTAATGACAACGATTTTGAAACAGAAACACGTGACATTATCGAACTCGGAGACGTAGATCCTATTCACTTTAAAATATTAGCAGAGTACGTTTACACAGGTGGATTGTTCGCGAATGAGACACAACTAAAATCCTTTTTGGAGAATGGAACCAACACTACGAAACAAGAACAGTTTGTAAATTTCCAAAAGTTTTACATGCTATGCGTACAAGTCGGAGCCGATGAAATCATTTCCATACTAGACGACTATCTCGCATTAACAGAAATTGATATTTCTCTCACTATTGAACAATTATTCCAAGAAAAGCGTGCCGCTCAACAAGAGGTAAAAGATTACGCAAAAGAGCTGCATGCGTATTTTTCATCATGCATGGAACAAGAGTTGGAACGACTCACTGCAGGAAAGAAAATATCAAAATTCCAAACCAAGTTGGAAGCAGAGTTTGAATCCATTTGTGAAAAAGAAAAGAATTTGGTTAATGAAATGAAAGAAGTGAAAAAGGGAAAATTGTACCAACAATTAGAAAAAGAATTGAAGTTATTACGGGAGAGAAAACATACTTGTCATTTTCAAATTGCGAATGAAAAAGGTTTCCATTACAATGCAGCACTTGGACCAGCAAAAGTAGCTTGTAGAGATGCATGGAATGAGTACGTGAAAGAATTCCCTGAAACGGCACGACCACCTATCCCAGAATACGAAAAAGCAAAGAATGCAAAATTCCAAGTGCAATCTGTTATTGAATTGGTTGAAGAACAAAGACCAGTCTTTTCAGAAGAAATGAAAAGACAAAAATTAAAAGAAGAACAACAACGTTTCGGAAGTATAACGGCGAAACAAGTCCGTGAACAATTAGCCAAAGAGTTGCGTTCCTTGTTTAAAGTGATGAACATGGAAGAGGAAGAACAAGTTGACCAAATGTTACGGAGAAATGCCATTCTTGCAACTCATGATATTCACTTGGTTGCGTTACCATTTGGTGAAGAAGAAGAAACTGTTGAATATGTAGAAGATGGTGTTAAAGAGATTCTTACTCCGATCACACCAGTCAACCATGCGTTTATTCCAAGTACAATTATTTCTTGTCACAGAGATTTTATTGCATGGAAGAGTGAGTACTTTAAGGTAGCTATGATGGGTTCGTTTAGCGAAGCAGAAGAACTTCGTAGTGAAATGGCAAAGGGTGATAACTCACCTGTACAATTTAAAATCTATAACTGTACGGATGCAGCGTTAGTGGAACTTGTTTGTTACACGTATACTGAACAATGTACGCTAACTTGTGAAATTGCGATAGAACTCTTGTTCTTGGCGATGAGATGCGACGTTGGACCACTCATAAAGTTAGCTAAGACGTACATTTGTGATCATGCATACGAATTCGATGCTATTGAGATACTGATGATATCAGATTTGGTAAACAGTCCAGAAATGAGAACAGAAGCACTCAGTTCCCTCAGACGCAGGTGTGCAGATGAATACAGAACTGGAAAATCAGCTCAAAGTATTAGGGATTACCTAATGGATCAAGAAATACCACTCGATGATGTAACCTTGGTTACACGGTCTCTTTATTAAATACGCTCACAATATTAAACATTTCTTTTCCTTTTTCTTAACGGTAGTGGATGGTTTTCTCTTAGTTAATACCATTTCGATAACTTTCATGAACGCTTCATCTACATTTTTTCGTTCTTTTGCGCTGGTCTCTAAGTATCCAACATTATTCCACTTTTTCTTGATAGTCTCTAAGTCATCTTTTGTTACAGCTTTATCGCTATCGGGTAGATCACACTTGTTGGCCGCGATAAAAATGAGTGGATTATTTGTATCCTTTGATCGCATAATTTGTGTTCGGAAGGCTTCGAGTCCATCTAGAGTTTTCTTATTTGTTAAATCTACTACGAGCAGAAAACCGTCGCACGTGCGCATGTATTCGTCGCGCAAGCCAATATACTCATCCCTATAGTGTTAAATGATCGATAATTGTAATCTTACTGGCCTAGAATATGTTAACAAAGTGTAATCAAGACTTACCAGCTGTATCTAGTATATCAACGCGAATCTCTTCATTGTTGTAGGTAATAGTTTTTTGATAGGAATCCTCTCTGAACAGGAGTTATAAAAATGTGCAGCGAACATACATAGTGGGGTCCCAGTGCGATATAAATTGATTTTGTACAAACTGAATGGTTAAACACGATTTACCAACGCCACCTAGTCCGCAAACTGCGACTCTTACAGGAGTATCCCTACAACTAGTTAGCGCGTTAGCAACAAACATACCAAGTAGAAGGTGTGCTCATATCAAAGCTGTTCGTGACAATAGATTTGCTTGTTGGGCGTTTAAAGTTATCCAATTACAGGTTGACAACGATGTCACCTGTCAGTCACCAACTTACAAAACGCTGAAGCGTCATTTATTTCTTTTTCTTCTTGTCTGATGTAGCTGATGCAACTTTATACCGCGTTACGAGTCTTTCATACGCATCTACAACTTCTTTCTCGTTCATAGCATCAATAAATTCATCAAGTAACTCTCCCTCCAGCATAGCATCAATATCAAACAACGAAACACCAACGCGGTGATCAGTGATGCGATCTTGTGAAAAATTATACGTCCTAATTTTATCACTTCGATCACCACCTCCAATTTGTTCATTTCTTTGTGCTTTTCTTTCACTTTCCTTTTTCTTTCTATCAATCTCGTGTAGTCTTGCTCGCAAAATCGACATTGCACGTAATTTATTTTGTAGTTGTGATCTCTCATCAGAAATGGCAACTTGCATACCAGTTGGCAAATGAGTAATACGTACAGCAGAATCTGTTACGTTTACGTGTTGACCACCAGCACCGCTGCTTCGGTAAGTATCTATTTTCAAGTCGCTTGGATTAATCTTTACTTCTGTCTCTTCCAACTCTGGTAGTACAACTACTGAACAAGTACTTGTGTGTACTCTTCCTTGTGTTTCTGTAGCTGGTACACGTTGCACACGATGTACACCAGATTCATGTCGTAATCGACCATAAACATCCTCACCAGATACAGTTGCTATACCTTCACGTAACGAGCTTGGATTTGCGCCCAATTGCATGTACGCAATTTCAAATTTCCAACCTTTTGATTCTGCGTATTTTTGATACATTAAAAATAGTTCCATATTCCATAGTGCTGCTTCGTCACCACCAGTGCCTGGTCGTAGTTCAATCAATGCGTTTCTGTCACCAGATTCTTGCTCTTTTTCAATTTCATTCTGAACAAGTGTGGTCACAAGTTCACTTTCACTCGATATCATACTTGCTAGTACAGTCGATAACTCTTCTCTTGCAAGTTGTTTCATCTCTTCATCTTCATTGGGATCGTTGATAGTTGTTAATAATTCTTTGTGTGAGGTTTTTAGTTTGTTAAACAGTTCGTATTTTTCTTCTAGTTGTGTGAGAAAGCGGAACTCGTTGGATGATCCCTTTCCTGAGCTGAACATATCTTTGTGTAGTTCTTCTCTACGTTTTTGTTGTGCTTTTATGTGCTCTTCTAGTCCCTCAGTCATTTTAAATTTGGTATCTGCGTGTTCTTCTGCAACATCGTCTTTACGTGCTCGATGAAATGCATTTGTGTGAAACAAGCGTGAAAAAAGTGCCGTATTAGTGTTGCGTTTCTCTGCGAAGGTAAACGGTAGCCGTGATGTGAACCTAAGGCATCTATGCATTGTTTGTGGCAAAGTTACAAACGACTAGACAACCAAGTTGAACATGAAAGAGTGTAGGTATAATTGTTGTATTTATTTTACAGTAGCGATAGTATAGCACAATATTTATACTTAGAACTTAGATTGATAGTACAGTAGTGTCTTTAGAAGCATGATGCGATTGATAACGCAGTCGCAGACGCTTCAACGTTGCCATTAAACGTCCGTAGGGCGTATTTGTTCTCGCGGTAGCTGGAGAAACCCTTTTTCTCCAACTCTGATAGTTTGGATTCGAACTCGATGTCACAATCTTTCACATGTTTAACGCGATAAATTTTTGACGAGTTATGTATGTGCGAAATCCATTCGTTCTCGTATTTGTGAGTTGTATACTTGCCGTTGGTATCTGCATACGCAATGTACAACGCTTTTGGCTCGGTGTAGTTTCTTTCAGGAATATACTCCATAACTTGTGGGTATGATGGTGTTGAGGTAGTGTTCATGTTTTTTAAGTTTCGCTTTCTTTGAAGTAAAACGCCACCAAGCTGAAGAACTTCAAACTACTCCTCAAAAGATTCTTCCACCCGTATCCAATATGGAGAAACTATTAATAACCTGTCACTTAATTCCGCTTTTACTTAACGTAGTGAAAGCAAAGCAAAAATTATGAATAGATCGTTGTTATCTCACGTTGAAATAGATACGAATCCAAGATAATGTACTGCGTTTAGTGAAAAGCGGCTTATCCTTCTAAAACTCGGAATGAAAAAATGAAATTCGATTCCGATTCTACACGCAGATTACGAAGTTCTGCCCTCAAGTACACGTAGCACGCAGGAAAATAAAAATCGATACTAACCTGTTTCCCCACTATCGCGTAAATATCACATTTGCTAGTAGCCCTCGCGGGCACATAAACTATTGATGTACCACCTCAGGGACTTGCGTTCTAATTACTCTTCCAAGAATCGTTGCATCACCAACGTGTCTTAGAATCTCCATATGCCAATGAACAAATACAGCAGTACCAAGATTTGCGAATAAGAACTCGAACTTTATTGTGCTCGAGCGTACTGATCTGGCCATGTAACAGCTTCTGGACAACCCAGTTCTTTTGCAGCATGAAGTGGGAAGTATGGATCACGCAGCATCTGTCTCGCCATAGCAACATAATCTGATTGATGATTTTCCAAAATCTGTTCTGCTTGCTGAGCTGATGTAATTAATCCTACAGCACATGTCATAATATCAGCTTCTTTGCGAATTCTTTCGCTAAATGCAACTTGGTAACCAGGACCAACTTTAATTTTTTGAGACAAGTGGATACCACCACTGGAGACATCAATGACATCAACACCACGTGTTTTTAGCTCTTTTGCTAATTGTATGCTTTGTTCTAAATCCCATCCACCTTCTACCCAATCTGTAGCGGAAATGCGAACCCATAGAGGTTTTTCTTGTGGCCATACTGCACGAACAGCTTCTACTGTTTCGATAGTGAAACGAATTCTATTTTCGTAACTTCCACCATACTCATCATTGCGTTGATTGCTAATTGGTGATAAGAATTCTATATTGTTAGTCCATCAAGAATACTTACCGTGGAAGAGGTATCCGTGAGCTGCATGTACTTCGATTACATCAAAACCAAAACGATGAGCGCGATCGGCAGCTTCTGCAAAAGATTTGATTAACTGTTGGATGTCCTCTCTTGTTAATTCGCGAGGTTGTCTGTACGTATCGCTAAACGCAATGGGTGAGGGTGCAACTGGAGTCCAACCACCTTTTTCGTCAGGAACACCGTTATGACCTTCCCATGGCTGTTGAGTAGACGCTTTTCTTCCTGCATGCGCGAGTTGAATACCAATTGCTGATCCTTGTCCATGAATAAACTGATTTGTTAGTACGCGAACGTTGTTCATACTTTGATTGTGCGTTCCCAAGCTTCTGCGTGAGCATCAGTCCAGAACCCAGCATCTTGGGGAGATATTCTGCCCTCAGGGGTTACTGCTGATGCCTCAGTAAAAATTAAACCAGCACCGCCAACTGCTCTAGCTAACAAACAGTTAAAAATGTTACCGTTACATACTTGCGAGATTGACAAAGTGCCAGTCATGGACAATACCATCCATATTGTGGCACGAATATTGGCACATTGGTGACACAACGATACGGTTCTTGATAGTGAGATTTTTCACTGTACTCTTTCTGAAAAGTTTTGGTTTTTTTTCATCCATACATGGCGTTGGTGGCTCGTTGTTAACAATATTTGATTGTTGTTTCGACATCGTTTTGTATCTTATTGATGAGAAAGCGGTGGCTTTGGTGCCGTTTTTAAAGAGGCTTCGGGTGATCAACATCGCAGTTGTTACAAATAGCAAGTGCCGCTGTTATCCCGAAGCGAACACCGATGATCTAGCCTCTGTCATCCACCAGTAGCTCTGTTACTGTTAGCTATTCGTTGTTTGATTTGTTTCGTTTCTCTTAGTTGAGCAGTTCACTTGTAAACGATGCAACTAACAAGGCGGAATAAGATCTTGCTTGGTCTTGGTTGCGTTCTTCTACTCCAATTTTATTTGGTGTCTAGATTTACAGCATCTTCACCAACACAAACTAGACCTTCGCACGATGGAAAACCTTCAATACACATCGATCCAATAATGCACCAACCACAAGTGCCTGTAGAAGAAAATATACCAATAGAAGACGTACGAGTACATCCAAACGAACAAAGAGACGCAGCATTACAGCTCATCAAACGTGTACTACCATCGCATCAACATTTATTCACAGTGGAAATAATCGATCAACTTTCTATCACTCATGGCTACTTTGATGCGTTCGAAATCGAAACTGGACCTGGAAATAATGAATATCCACACACGATTATACTCCGTGGTTCCTCAGGTGTCGCAATAGCAAGTGCGTTTAATCACTATTTAAAATACTTTTGTCATTGTCAAGTCACATGGGGCGCGAAACAACTAAATATTCCAGATCCACCACCAAGAGTTTCAAAAACACGCATAGAAACACCACATAAGTATCGGTACTATATGAATACATGCACACATGGTTATTCAGCAGCCTTTTGGCAATGGAATCGATGGGAAGAAGAGATCGATTGGATGGCTATGAACGGCATCAACGCACCACTAATGTTCACTGGACAAGAATACGTTTGGAGTGAAGTCTACAATGAACTACAAATACCAATAGATGGACTTTTCACAGGTCCTGCATTTTTACCATGGAACAGGTACGTTTCATTTTCACAAATTTTTAACACTTGTAGAATGGGTAATTTATACGGTTGGGGAGGTCCATTACCACGTTCATTCATTGAAAAACAATTTCATTTGGCAAGAAAGATTCTAGAACGCGAACGCATGTTGGGAATGATTCCTATTCTTCCTGGTTACGCCGGATACGTTCCACCTAAATTCAAAACAAAACATCCTACTTCACAAGTCAATCAATTATGGAATTGGGGTGGTTTCCCTGGTACATTGCATTTGAATCCAATGGATCCAATGTTTTCAAAAATAGGAAAACTTTTCATAGAAAAATTAATCCAATTATTCGGTACAAATCATTTGTACAATGCCGATCCATTTAATGAAGAATTACCACCTTCCAATGAACCTACCTATTTGGCAAGTGTCGGTGATGCCATTTACTCATCTATGAAAAGTGCCGATCCTGACGCTGTATGGATCATGCAAGGTTGGTACCTGCTTCACACGGCAAGATTCTGGCAACCACCACAAGCAAAAGCGTTACTTAACGCAATTCCAAAAGACAAATTAGTAATTCTAGATTTATGGGCAGAAGTCTATCCACTATGGAAAGTAACAAAACAATTTTATGATCACAACTTTGTATGGTGTATGTTACATAATTTTGGTGGTCGACCAGGGTTATACGGCAAGTTACCAACAATTTCTGGAGATATTATTCAAGCCAAGAAAGAATCTGGAAATTTGATGCAAGGAATTGGGTTGACCATGGAAGCGATTGAGAATAATCCAGTGGTGTATGATTTGGTGACGGATATGACATGGAGAGAAGAACAAGTTGATATTGATGATTGGGTAGCGGATTATGTTCATAGAAGGTACGGTAAGATTGATGAGAACGCGAAACAAGCGTGGAAACTGTTACAAGATGGTGTATATAATTGTAAGACAAAACAAATGAGTGGAACTGGTGCTGTTATTGCGGCAAGACCGTATTTTGGTATTAACACTGTTTCTGCTGGACCAATGTATTTGTACTTTGATCCAAAAGGTGTCAAACGAGCATGGCAATTGTTGTTGACCTGTGAGTCATTTGCAAAACTAGAAACGTATCGGTATGATCTGGTGGACATCACTGTGCAAATGTTAGCCATAATTGGCAATAATATGTATCACAATCTCATAAAAGCGCAACGCCGAACTGATATACCACTGTTC
>JAESGV010000620.1_pt1 | contig 15461 bp, 9 predicted proteins | sample 9269781 | NCBI WGS metagenome assembly JAESGV01 (sample SAMN15741586, study PRJNA653496) | algae metagenome | isolation source: Tildeniella torsiva UHER 1998/13D and co-occurring heterotrophs from... | place: Slovakia: Slovak Paradise National Park, Hrabusice, Kosice Region | collected 2000-01-01 | reverse complement strand
CGTTCCGTTCGTGTATCTTTCGTGTCCAGTGTAGGAACCTCCATCTTCTGTTCCCATATAAACTTGTGAAGTTTGTGGGAATGCTTGAGCCAAACGATATGTTTCGTTCGCAAGCGCGAATCCAAAATTGTAGTCCCAAACTCCTGACTTTAACTCTAGTGCAGCGAGGTTTGTCATGATTGGTGGAATAGATAATAAATTTTCTGTAACGTCATTGATACGGAGCAAAATACTTGTTTCTAGTTGATTTGTGACGTTGTTGATCGAGTTTTGCGATGTTAAAAATGTGAGTAGGAATACGAAGAGTGAACCAACAATCAGTTGCAACAAAAAGGCAATTGGTAAGATAAAACGAATCGCGCAGAGGCTATCGACTAATGTTCTTCCTATGCCCTTGCTTGGTTGTGTCCTTTCGCGTTTAACAACTGTACTGATATCAGAGGCTGCAATGTACGCGGCTGCGCTTGTTTTTGACTCTGGATTGGTTTCTTGTTGTTTGGTTGACGAAGAGTACAAGAAGTCGTGCAATGAGCGCACTCTGTCCACAATTGGTACTGCGATTCTTTCCATGAATTCCTCGCCATGTACGTTGATATTGTCGAACAGCCATGTGTGGAATGCTGCAGAGTTGCAAAAAGGTCCAAACCATCCAACTTGTATCGAGTACATGACATTTGCGACAGTTGGCTCGAACAGATCTACAGGGCAGGAATTGTGCGAAGTGTTGTTAATACGACCTTGTATTAGTTGTGTCAAATCAGCAGGTAAATTAATTTGTTTAGTTCCAGAGTCTGAGACGTGGTCTTTGAAAATTTCTAAAGCTCTCACATATCGTTTCTGGTCTGTTTCTAGTAATTTGTACTCTTCTACCGCTTCCAAATATTCCAAAGGTTCGTAATTGAACGATTTAAGTAAATGCTCCTTGAGCAAAATTCGCACTTCTTTCAACGCTATGCACTGCTCGAAATTCACTTCGAACTGCTCAAGGTACTCAGCAACACGTAACACTAGGCGCATGTTTTGCAAAGTGAAAAGGTCTGCAAGCACTTGTCAATCTTTCACGAACCGTTGGAATGTTATTTGCCAAAAGAGGTATAATTATGTGGCCGTTCAAGTTTTGCAGATCGCTTTGTGGCATCTCCAGAAAGTTACAACGTATTAATACAGTATGTTTGCACCAATCATAATTGATGTCATTCAGCGCAGTACCGCAATTTAACAGCCACGTACGAGTTTAATATCAACAAAATGTTCACAAATTAGATTAGATTTGAACGTGTAGTCCTCATTCCATCTCTTTCTTAAGGTTCTTTGTATAGGGTGCAGTTTTCCTAAGCGCTTGTCCCTCAATGGCACAGGTGTTAGCATTTTGCTTCCAATACAGTACAGATACGCTGTTTTCTTAGATTGAGATTCATACCTGCTTTGAGTTCCAACGAGTTGTCCAACAACAAACACTGAATTGTCACCAAATGGCACCACTTGGACTAATTTCTCCCATTCAACATCAAATTGTTGTTTTTCATTCTGCAATGTAACAATGTGCAACTCTCCTGGAAGGAATCCAACTATTATATTACCAAATTGCTGTTTAGATAGAGGAGAGTATCGTTGATTCGGAACATCAATTTTTACATGATTAAAATTGTTCCTTGTGTTGAACACCCGTACAAAGTTTTGTGTGGTGACTGTGTAAAGATAGTGGTCTATCTTGCCTGCGAGCAAATAGTTGGATCTTGCGATAGGTACGCATGTATGTACTTGAGCATCGATAAGGTACACGCCATCCTCAGTCATAGCGCAGAACATAGAGTTACAAACGTGTACTAGGTCTAGCGTATTACTTCGCAACATAAAAGCGAGCTCAAATTCGTAAGTTAATTTTTTGGACGTAATGTCCCACGTTTGGAATAAATTTGGATACTCTAGTACTACAAATTGCGTTGACGAGAGTACTTCCAGAGCTCGTTGCACTTTAGTCGTGTTTTCGAGTACTTCTCCTGTTATAATATTTATAATACAGTAACCAGACTTCAAGTGCACGAGAATAGTTTCGCTATTCATTTCGAATGCTTTCTCAATCTCTTGGATTTGTAATGTCGCGTGCGGAATGCGTGATAGTTTACTAGTGTAAATATCGAACACATTTAATAAATTTCGAGTGTCACATACGACTACACGTTCTTGATTAACGACGCATAAGAATTTAGTTTCGCAATTGTGTTCGTGTGACGCCATAACTTTGAATTTGCGATTGAAAACGGTAATGTTTGTAGAGCACGAAACTGCAACAGGTGAACTCAGTAAATCATACGTGTGCTTCTTTGTTTTTTGCATTTACAAACGAATACAACATGAAGAAGGCACGTGTAGATACAATTTCACTTGCTGATCTTCCGTGCGACGCATTGATGACCGTTTTTACGTACTTGGACGAAATCGACCACCACTTTGCTGTGCCTTTTGTATGCAAGCAGTTTAATGATTGTTTGAAACACAAATACCTTTTAAATAGTTCAGGAGACGAGGATTTTGACAAAATATCGCAATCAAACTCGAATTCGATTTGGTACAATTTATTACGTTCGCATCTTTCAGTGTTCTCCTGCGTAACTAATTTACACTTTTTCGATTTTCACAAATTGTACTGTTCGATGTTCTTTATACCTAAACCCGCATATGCGCACGTGCATGAAGTAGAGAAACTGTACAAAAAATATCGAAACGTGGTTAATTCACTAGAATCTTTGATTCAGAGTACCGTATTTAATACAGATTTCGAATCAGCGTTAAAAAAGCTTCAAAAAAAACAGAAACAGTTTCATAAATCAATTTCCAAGCTACGCACAACTACTAAAAGGTACTTGTACACTAAAAACCAAACCAAACTGAATGGATTGTACGGATTTCTCTCATTCTTCAAGAGTACAAAACAAGTCTACAAAAATGAAGATTTGGGAAAATTTGATAGATACGGTTACGCAACATACACTGCAAACTCAAGTATTTGGTTACTTTCACCAATCAATGGAACAAGAATTGAAATCGAATTGGAAATGAGCGTGCTTTACAACGGGAGCGAATACAAGTATGATTTTCGTGAGATTGAGTTTGAAGAGTCTTGTATTTCGTTCGTGGGTAGGTGGGGAGAGTACGTAGATTACGATGACTTTTGGTATGGACCTGACATGATACCTGCTCTGTGGAAAGCGTTATGCCACATGGGATTTGATACACTCGTGAGTACTATTGAAGAGAAAAAGAACCTTATGCAAGAGTTCTGGGATATGATCGCGAAAGATATAACAGGATTCGAACGAGCATTCAAGTTGACAGATTTGTACAAATTGGATCTAGATGGGCACAAATTGGAAGATTTATTAAAACCGCTTCCTTCCCTCTGTTACTGATGGTCCCACTTCATCATACTCTTGTTTTTTAATCCAGTACTGCTGAAATGTTGACAAAGATGCCAACATACTTCCACCAAGCCATACAGAGTACTTGTCTACCGGTTTAATAACATCGACTTGTTGTAATGGTGCAAGTGCAACAAGTTCCTTGACTAAACGCTCTTGCATACCATTGAACATGGCATTCCCACCAGATAACACAACATTGCGATATAACTGATCTCTTATGTCAACATCACACTTGTTGATCGAGTTGAAAATCAACTCATGAATACCAGGTTGCTCTAAACCTAGATACCAAGGTTGAAACATTGGCTCAGTGGCCCGAAACCGTTCATTATTTAATGTAATGCTATATCCATCAGGTAACTCGTATACACCTTCTATGTCAGCGTCGCATGCTGCGCGACACATTTCTTTATCAAAATCTAGCGCTACGTAACAAAGTTTTTCTTTCATGTCTTGTAATATGTCACGCTCTGCACTAGTTGTAAATGAGTATCCTCTGTCTATGATAGTTGTAGCCAAGTGGTTTGTCATATCTTCTCCTGCGACGTCAAGATCCAGTACGTTTTCTTTTATTACTTGGCACTCGTGAATAGGAACAATATTTGTTCTAGATCGTCCGGAATCTAACACGATTCCAGTAGAACGACCACTAGTGTGTAATGCCAATACCGGGTGGTGTTGCACAGAAAGTGCAGGTACTTGGAAGGTTTCGAACATTAATTGGTTCATCTTGTGTTGATTTTCTTTTTCGTTAAGCGGCGCTTCAGTTATCATTGTGTGGTGTTCTTCCGGTGAAACATTTAGGTTGTAGTAGAACATGTCGTGCAATAGTTTTTCCATGCTATCCCAGTTTGATACAATACCGTGCTCTACTGGACAACGGATCGTGAGCAATGCTCGTCTTTGCCTTGCTTCATGACCAACGTAGTATTCTTTAACACCAGGGGTATTAATAGGGTGTCGTCTTTTTACCCCCACAACAGAGGGGAGAATTAAGCAAGGGGCATCTGCTCCTGAGAACCCTGCTTTGGTCGTCACAGAACCCGTGTCTATCACAACCGCTTTTCTCTCTGTCATGTGAGTTGGTGTCAGTTGTCTCGTGTTACAATAGTGGGTTTTATTTGTTTATAAAAATTAAATCCATAATAATTAAAACATTGGTCTTCCTCTTGTCGTTGATGGTCCCTTCTCATCATACTCTTCTTTTGTTATCCAATACTGCTGGAATGTTCCTAGCGAAGCTAAAATACTTCCACCAAGCCAAACAGCGTATCTTCTATCTGGTGGCGCAATAACGCCAATCTTTTGCAATGAAGGTGCAAGTGCAGTAATTTCCTTGGTCAACCTCTCTTGCATACCTATAAACATGGTGTTACCACCTGCTAACACTACATTACGATATAATTCACCTTTAGAGTCAACATCACACTTGTTGATCGAGTTGACGATCAATTCATGAATGCCAGGTGCTTCCAAACCAACAAGATAAGGTTGAAACATTGGTTCTACGCATCGGAAACGCTCGTTGTCAATGGAAATGACACTTCCATCTGGTAGCTCGTAACTGATATCCAACGCACTTTGCTCTGCAGCGCGAACCATCTCTTGTTCGTAATCTACGGCCACGTACCCAAGTTTTTCTTTAATATCAGCTACAATTGCACGTTCTGCAGTTGTAGTAAATTCATACCCTCTTTCTATTAGAATTTTCATCATATAATCTGATATTTCTTTTCCTGCTATTTCCAAACGCGATACAGATTGTTCTACCACTTTGCCTTCTACAATTGGGACAGAATGTGTTACCCCCAGTCCAGAATCTAACATGATGCCAGTATAACGACCACTTGAATATAACGCGAGCACTGATTGTTGTTGTATGTTCATTGCAGGAACTTGGAAAGTTTCAAACATGAGTTGTGTTATTTTTGCACTATTTTGTTTTGAATTCATAGGCGCTTCTGCTAATAATGTACAATGTTCTTCTGGTGCTACTCGTAACTCGTTGTAGAACATGTAGTGCCACACTTTTTCCATATCCTCCCAGTTTGTTATAATGCCGTTTTCTATTGGGTTTTTGAGGGTTAAAATTCCTCGTTTCGATTGTGCTTCGTCACCGGCATAGTAAGCAGCGTTTGTAACTCGAATATTATTTTTTGGTACTCCTACTATGCTTGGGAATACTGCACGAGGTCCGTCTGCTCCCGATAACCCTGCCTTTATTGTCCCAGAGCCGTTGTCGATTATAACCGCGTCTCTTTCTTCGTCGTACGACATTGTTTGTTTGTGATCTTTACAAATCACGCAGTTTCATAAAAATTATTCTTAATGGCTACGCATCTTGCTCAACTTTATTCAATAACTCGTACAGCGAATCGAAATTCGATTTACCATTCTTCTTATCGTTCCATGCTTGCACTAGTATCCTACCACATATCGTCTTGCCAGCTTGCGACGCTACTAAAATTGGTGTTCTACCTAGTTTATCTTTTACGTTTAGATTTGCTCCCTTTTCGATCAACGCGATCGCTGCTTCTGCACTACCATTAAAAACTGAAATATGCAGTGGAGTGAATCCATGATCGTCTTGTAGCTCTATATCAGCATCTTTCGAAAGTAGATACCGAACTACATCAATACTGTTCGTATTGCATGCTTCATGTAGCGGAGTTCGCTTGAACGAGTCTACAGCACTAACATTTGCGTTGTTTTCTACCAGTAACTTGACTATTTCTAGATGATTATCTTTTGCTGCATAGTGTAGCGCTGTCTTCTGTTGAGAATCTACAAACTCTGTTGATGCTTGATGTTTGAGCAGATGCTCACACAACTCTGCATTTCCTTTGATACTAGCTATTATTAACGGTGAGAAACCATGTTTATCTTGAGTAGCTACATCTACTGTGGCTCCTTTTGCCGTTAACACAGTAACCATCGCTAAATTCTCTTTACTCACAGCATTGTGTAATGGTGATCTCCCATTTTGATCCAAACTCGATATCGAAGCTCCGCTAATTACCAACTGCTCGAATAACTCTTCGTCTCCATTATCTATCGCTTGATGTAAGATCGTAGCATGATCATGTTTCTGTCTCTTCAGTACATCCTTGACATCTCCTGCTTTTGTACCTTTTAGCAACGCTAACTCGTTTTCTTCGTTTCTCACATATGATTTATACTCACGTTCAGGATTTGCACCTTGTCTTAGTAACTCTAACGCAAATGCGATCTGTCGTTCGTTAATGGCGATTTGCAAAGCAGTGAATCCGTTTTCATCTTCCATGTCGATGAATCCAGTTCCTCCTCGCTTGACTAGCGGATCAATCACCTCTGGATGTCCTCTTGACGCAGCTTCGTGTAACGGCGTCCGTAAATGCTTGTTTTGTTTATTTACAATTGCTTTCTTTTCTAGTAAAATGTTCAATGTTTCTATATTTCCTACAAATGCTGCATTGTGTAGTGGCGTATTCCCAGAATTATTTTGTACATTGACATCTGCTTTTTTGTCAACCAAACTTTTCACGACATCTGTTTGTCCGCTACTGGCCGCCCAATGTAATGCTGTATTTCCGTACTTGTCTAGTGTTCCTAGTTTGTATTTCATAGATAATAATTTTTCGACAACTTCCTTGTTATCTTGGTATGCTGCGCGATGGAATATTGTACTTCCATCAACTGATGAAAGTTGATGCATATCTGCTCCTAGTTTTGATGTCAATAGTTTGAACAAGTCCCAATTCTGCAAATCTACAGTTATGCTTAGTGCTGTATTTCCTTGCGTATCTTCTTCATTGATGAACGACGCGTCGAATTTTCTTTTGATCATAAAATCAAACGTTTCTTTTTTTTGGTAGAGTGCTGCAACGTGTGCGATTGTTCGACCTGTTACGTGATCTTTTTGAAAGGGAGATTGTCCTATTCCTAGTAGCGTAGTGAGTAATTTGATGTCGCCGTTTGCTGCGCTTTCTTGGAGTAATGTGAGATTTGTATCTTTGCTTTTCGAATTGAAATCGTGTACTGCACCTCCCTCTATGAGCAACTCTAGAAGATAAGAAACTGTAAGACGAACAAACCTGCTGCACGTGTTTTGTATTGTAGGATGGCCACTAACAACGGTGTTTCTCCTCGTGAATTCCTTGAATCTCGATTTATAATTATTTTTCTTCCAAATTTTACCGTTTCCAAGTGCAATAAAAATTTCAGTAACTCTTCATCTTCTTTGAAACTTTCCACTGCAATATGCAAACAATTTTCATCGTGTTTCGCACGTGAATTTAAATCGGCGTCGTGATCAACTAAACACTTTGCGACATCTATAAATCCAAGTCGTACAGCGAGCGTCAACGGTGTATCCACCTTAATTTTTTCTATTTCTTCTGGCTCTTCATCATCTCCTGCTTCGTCACCATCTTCTTTCTTCGGTGGATTCTTTTTCAGTGAACTGCTCGACCGATCTGCTTGTTTACTTGATGGTCGTGAATCTGTTTCTTTTTTGACTTCTTCTAGTATTGGAAAGTTGCAATCCAAGTCAGAATGTTGTTCGAATAACTTTTCGATCTCTTCTACATTGGCAAGTTTGATGTATTCGATTAAAATTTGGTCTGGTGTGAGCTTCTCTGTATCAATGGCTTTTCCACCCTTCTTAGCCACAGGCTTCTTGCTCATGTTCAAACAAGTAATTACAAAACGAGCGGGAGAAAACTTTTTTTAAAACTCAATTTAAAAACGCTTTGTATGCTTCGCAGCAGTCAAAATATTTGTGTTCTTGATTTTTCTTTCTACGTACAGTTTCATAAAAATAATTTGGCGCACTTTGTAACGTTACAGAATTTAAATTATGACGCAAGCTCCGTTTCAGTATTACCAAGACCCAAGTACTATGAATGGGCAATGGGCCGTACCAAGTCCCATGTTTGCAAACATGATGAATACATCTGTTTCGAGCGTTCAATCGCTAGGTGCCCCAATGTACATAAATAATAGCTTTCAAAATCAAAGCTATTACAGCGACATGCAAAATTCGTATAACGGAATAGCACCGCACTTGAACAGTACCGGGCATTGGTCACCAAACTATTTTGCACAAATGAGCTTCAATGGAAATGAATACGGACAACAGCCAGAACTTTACGTCAATCAAAGTTTAGATTTGCAAAAATCAAACTTGACTAAGAAAATAACGCAACCTCAATCGTTCAGATTATCGTATCAAGTAAAAGATCGAAAAAGCAAAAAAGAAGCGATAAAGAAAGAGGTAGAAGAAAAAATCAAAGCGGAATGCACGTTTAAACCACAAATTACTGCGTATGCGAACTCAACAAAAACTGCTGAGAGTAGAGCTGGACGATTTAATCAACTATCACAATCGAGAAAAAATGATTATTTGAAACGAGAACAAGAGAAAAAGTTGGAAGAAGAGAAACGGCTGCAAGAAGAGTGCACTTTTAAACCACAAATTCGTAGAAGTAAATCAGCCGGTGGAGATAGAGGACTATTTAATCCGGAAGAGGTGACGAAACGATTAGCTAGGGAAGGTGAGAATCGAACAGCGAAACGCGAAATGACGAAACGTGAACTAGAGGAACAACAGATGCAACAATTTTCGTTCAAACCATCCACTAATAAGAACAAGTTCGATGATGCAAGTTACCGACCTGTACACGAACGCTATGGGGAACTACAGCGAATGAAAAACGAAAAGCTAAAACAGTTACGTATCAAATCAGAAACTGAAAATCCTGATCTCAAGTTTGTCCCTGAGATTAGTAAAAACTCGGAAAAGATTACTAAAATCAAAGGCACTATTCCCTTCCAAGAACGCATAGAGCGATCAATTCACAATTGGAATGTACCTATAACGAAAGAGTTGAGTTACCCTCGGTCAGAGGAGATAGAATGCACTTTTCAACCTCAAATTAATCCTGTGAGTAGCAAAATATTGAAGGGTAGTCAATTGTACACGCGGAATGGAGGAAACTTTTTGAATAGGCAGGAGATTTTCCAAATGAGAGGAGAAACAAAGCGGAAAATGTTGGAAGATAAAGAGAACCGTATTGTGAACGCTGTACCAAAAATAACGAAAACGTCGAAAATGATTGTCGAAGCAAAACACTCCAGAGCGATTGAAACGGAAGAAGATAAAATTGAACGTTTAGCTGTGAAAGACAAACTAAGAGCCGATGCGTTGAAAGAGGAGATTCGTGAGCAACACTACAATCAATTCAATTTTAAGCCACGTATCAATGATGTTTCAAAAACTATTGCTAGACCGACTTCTCAAGAGGAGTTGATAAGCAACGAGCGAAACAAGAAGATTAAGAAAAACATTGCCGATCAATTACAAACCAAATTCGATCAGCAGTACACATTCAAGCCTCAACTCGTTTCGAATCAGCAGATAGCTAACTCTTCCAAGTACAGAATTGTAGACCTGGCGGATCCAGAAAAAACCAAACAACGTACTGACCAGCTGAAAGCAGAACGTGAACTCAAATTAGAAAGAGCTAAAGCTGCTCAAGAGTACGAAGAAATGAAGAATTGTACGTTCAAACCTGAAATTTCTTCGAACGTTGCTGAGGAAGATGATGGACCTATTGTTATTAGAGGACTAGGAAGACATTTGGAGCGAACAGAAAAAGCTAAAAAGATGATAGCTGACCAGAAAGAAAGGGAAGAGCAAGTCTTCAAGCCAAAGGTGCGCGATCAAGATCTGCAGCTGAACTATACTATACCTGAGCCTTTTAACTTGCATCAAGATAACGACATTGCCCAGTTAGAGTTGAAACGCAAAGAGAGACAAGAGAGACAACTTCAGAAAGAAATGGAAGAATGTACGTTCCAACCAAAAACCAATGTACCTATCAGCAACTTCCCACAACTTAGTCAGTTAGATTTTGATTCAATGATGTTGGAGTTGTTGTAAGAAAGAGCACACCAGTTGACCAAGCAAACAGAAATGCATGAACCAAGCAAGGCAGATGACGGACATGTGCCTGAAAGAACAGCACTCATTCATGATGAAATTGTGCTAATGTGCAACGCAATTCTCAAAACGAAAAGTGCGTACGGACTGTACAACTAACAACTAGCGTTTAAAAAAGTCGCAAAATACATGCCATTTATGAGTCACACAAACTTTAAGATTTTGATCTTTCTATCTATCGTATTTTACGCTTACATGAAGATGAGACGGTTATCTGCTGCTAACCATAACTACTTTCGATTTATTGACGACGTAAGGTGACATTCCACACTAACATAGTAGTTGTGGTTTTTGCTTATTCTGGGAATCAAAAACTATTACCATAACATGGAACGACATGGTTATCGCTCTGATTTTCGAAACCTAAGCTCATATTTGTTCTTTGTCGTGCTGAATCGATTGTGTGGAGGGAATAGTGTTCGTACATTGCATGAAGATTTCTTCTTTTCTGCAAGTGGCAATGTTTTGTTGTCGTACTTTTTTATGTAACGATTAATCAACCGAAGAAGTGGAGAACTACATTGGAGTCATTATCAAGATTAATTTTTATAAAGCGTAGATGCAAAGGCTCAAAATGACAGTACAATGGAAATAAATTGTAAGTTTATACTGTTACTGAGCTTCGCAATATCTCTATTGCACAGGATGGAGCTGAAATCATAAATGTAAAATAACTTCCAGGCATCTTACTTGGAGCATGAGTTTCAACGTTCTCCATTTTCAATATATCGTCAGCATAAAATCGAATTTTATCTTGTATGAAATCTACCTCAACTCTTACCCTCTGTCCCATCATCCAAGAAGTGTCGAAGCCAATATTATGTCCATGCGTAATATCAGAAGCGACTTGTACGTGGAATGCGACACCAACAGAGCTTACATGTAATCCTGGCTCGCAAAATCCTGCTTTACAGTCATTAGTTGGGTGTATGCCAACTACCATCGCTGGCATAAACGTTGGTGGTTTCGCATTAATTTTAAATTCAAGAATATTTAAACCTTTTGTTAGTGGAATATGACTTCGCGCTATTTTGTCCCATGCCTCTGAAGAGGCACCACTTTTAGAAAGAGTTTTATGGTCTGGTGAAATTTCTATTCCACAATTCGTGTGGTCTAACCATTGTACTTGTTGCGTGAGGTAGACACCGCTCATCGAGTTGCGAAGTAAGTTTCGAAGATTTAAAGCATCTTCACTATCGTTCTTATTGATAGTGTTGATGCAAGTACAAACGACTTTGTCTGTTGTCATAGTTTTCGCGAAAGTTAATTTTACAAATGAAGTTTCACTTCAGTTTACAGAAGCTTCTTCCGCAAGTCGAAAGACTCTACAGCATCTTGTTGAACCACTCTTCCTATCACAGCAAACGCCTCATCTTCTTCATCAACCTCGTCGAACGTAGTCCCTAAGATAGGTGTCGATGGGGTTAGCGTAAGTGGTGTACCAACGCTACTCAGTGGGCTAACAGCTCCTGTCTTTTCCATACCAGTCTTGTACAAATTCTTCACAATACACTTGACATCCATATCTTGACTCGTGTTTGAACTAGCAATCGCGCGAATGTAAATATCTCCCTCGTCGCTACTGTACTTGGGTTCTGCAAAAATGTTAGCCGTGAACGATGGCATCACAGCAGTGATATGTAGACCTTCTTCAAGTTGCTTGTGTGAATATCCAAATAACTTGTCAAACGTTCTGTTTGTATGTACAATTCTTCCAGTCCAATTTAGAATAATTACAAAATCAGGTATGGCGTCTACTGTTGCTCTAGATTTTGCTTCTTGTTTGGCTAAACGACTTAGTAATAATTTTGTTCTTTCATGGGAATCTTTCAACGCATGCAATGCGCGTTTCTTCCTCAAACGATCGCGAATTGACTTGCGTAGGCGGAAAAAGATGAATAGTGATAAGCAGAGTAACTCTCCACAAACTAGTACGACTGCGCCAATGATTACTCCGATCCATCGTGATGCTCCTTGTTTTGAAATGACGTACGATGAAGTTGATGTGAACTTGAGTGTGTAGACTCGTGTTAAAAATGTAATGTCTCCTTGTACTGTGAACATTTCTCGCTTTTGAGCTTTGACTACATCTGCATTATCTGACAGTGAGTACGAGTTGTATATTAGTCCTCCATTGAGCGCAGTGTTGTTTGAGTCGTACATGGTAACGAGAAAATTAAAAGTGTTGTCTTGTACGATATCTGCTATCAATTGGTCCATACTGTAGTGCGCGGAAAACGAACCTCTCAATGCGCCAGAAGTTGTGTCAATAACTGGTAGCATAATCAAAATACTCGAGTTCTTGTACACAGTTTTGTTGTTGCTGTCGACTGTTGTCTCTGAAAAAAAACTATCCGAAATTGATGCCTTTTGTTCGCTGGCCAAGTATGCGAATGCGTTCTTGCTTGCAGGTTCATAAATATCACTTCCTAGGAAAGCGATTTCACTCAATCGATCAAATCCTGCATGAACTTGAACTTCCATAGCACGTGGAACGTTTGATAGCGAGACTGGATAGTACTCTGCTGCGTCATCTCCTTGTTTTGTGAGGATTGTAAAATTAGCGTACAGTCCACCTTGGCTACGCTTTGATGCTATGTATGCATCCTTGTTCCCACCTAGTACTCTATCGTTGTACATCACTAGGTTGACGTATCGTGGAATTCCTGCATCCATTACAGGTAGAAAATTTGTTGCATAGTCCATACTGGGATTGGATTGAACTACTGTCGCTAACAGGTGTAGAGACTTGTACGTCTTCTGTAGAGTATCGCTTATTTGTTGTAGTGCATCGGCATGGGCAGCTTTCAATGCAGTGTTTGCTCGTTGTGCATCAATAGGCTGGACTGCGAAGAACACTGCAACAGCAACAACTGATACCGCAATAACGATTAGAATACCTAGAGCAATAATCAACAAATCTTGTATGTGAAGCTTGAAGTTTCTGATAGATATCAACGCTGACTTGGAGGACGACGATGTATTGTCGCTAGAGGATGAGCTTCTGATACTGTTGGTTAGGGCACGTGATACCATGATTTGCTTTGCGAAGATTATGATTGAGCCTGACTTGCATTTTGCTTTTGACGTCATCTGCCAGATTTGGGTATCTATTCAGATCGAGAGGCAATATGTCAATAGTTAAACTTTGATCCCTTTTCTTAGAAAACAGTGGCAATAGGAGTAGTGGATGCAGGCACATAATTGAAATCAATAGACAAAATGAAATTATGGTCCTTATTTATCGTACAGTCATTGAAGAATAGCTTGATCAAGAATGCCAAATCTTTAATTTCTTCTGGTACTTAAAAGCGAGCTCGAGTTTGTAGCTATGATTCTAAAAATATTAATCAACCATGAAAGCACGCAATGTCGTATGTAAACTACACCATAGTAGATCTCTCTTCAGGTACAACTTGCATCGCACATACGCGAAAACACCTGCGAAAGATGAAGAAACGAAAGAGGAGCGAGAAGAGCGTGAAGACAAACACGACCGTGTTTCAACTCGGAATGCAATAGTGGGTGGCATATTCGCAGTCATCGGAACTGTAATCGCTACAAAAATGTACAACATTGACGCAGCAACAGTACAACGTGAATTAGACGATAAAGATCTACATTTAACAATACACGAAAAAATGAAAAAGAACAAAACTTTTCCTACACCATCACACTTTTTTCGCAACGGTGAAATGGTTGATACCATGGTTACATTACTAAAAGAAGTCGTATCGGGCGCATCTAACTGCATGATTCTTTTTGTTGGTGAAAAAGGGATAGGAAAGAGCACTTCAATTCGAACAAGTTTGAACGAAATGATACAAAAAGAACAAGAAACCAACGCAGAGGAGACAGATTTTATTCTAGTCGATGTAGCGAGTGCTGGATTGTACGGTGTTGCCATGCATCTTTTACCACCAAGTCTACTATCATCAGCCAACGAAGAGTCTCTTAAATCGTTACATCAAAAGATCGAAGTCGCTCTGCGACGATACAGCGCTTACCGCGTTGAAAAAGGGTGCAAAAAGAATGCGCTATTTATAGTAGATGGATGCGACAGCCCAGAAGCTGAAGATGTCAAAGAATTAAGAGAGATTGGCAAAAGATTCTGTGATGAGAACGTTCATGTACGGTTTGTGTTTCTCTGTGGTGAAAGTGTCGCTGATGATTTACTAAAGGATGCAAGAAGCATTCACGTTAGTACAGTGAAAGAAGCAACGAAAGAAACCACTGAAAAATATCTTAGAAATATTGAATGTCCTGATCCTGCGCTTGTAGAGACGTACATTGGCGGAATCGTGTTGTACATGCATGAAGTGAAACGAATTCTCACGGTGCATCCGGGAATAGGTACACCTGAGCTAGTGAAAAGAATTGATCATTACTTGAATATTCAATTTAGAGAAATTAATCAACTAGTTGATGTCTCTAGTGCCGTGAAATCAGTATGTCGGACAATGTTGAAAAATGGAGGAACGATTCGGTATGGAGAATGTGTTTCGATTTTGAAAAAGGAATTTTCGGATAAGCAAATTGATGATATGGTCAAAGATGGTATGTTGTGGAGCACTACTTCAGATGGATTGCGAGTAGAGTTTCATAGTCGTGCGAAAAAAGCTCACATTGAAAGATTACTTCCAAGATTAGTGTCGTAAGGCATATTTTGTAGATGGATTAAAAATCTGGTGAATTAACTCGGGCCGTGTCCTGCTTATTTTTTTTCAGTACTTTTTAGAATCTGCTATAGATCCTTCTCGCGTGTAGTTCTACCCAAATTCACCAATTTGTGTTATGTATAGTGATTCTACACATAAGAATACGGTGGCATTGAAACTGCGAATGCGTGCGTATACTAAATAGCCTCATTTCATTAATACTGTTCAAACTAAGCTTATATGACTCATAGGAGTGCACTTGCGCGAATTCATAAGAAGTACATTGATTCTGTAAGCTCTTAAAAAAGAATAGTGTCGTTTCGATTTTTTATTTACATATCCGGCTTCATACTACCAATAGTGCTTCCTGAATTTAACTCCTGTTTCACGCTCCTCTCT
>JAESGV010000619.1_pt1 | contig 15464 bp, 15 predicted proteins | sample 9269781 | NCBI WGS metagenome assembly JAESGV01 (sample SAMN15741586, study PRJNA653496) | algae metagenome | isolation source: Tildeniella torsiva UHER 1998/13D and co-occurring heterotrophs from... | place: Slovakia: Slovak Paradise National Park, Hrabusice, Kosice Region | collected 2000-01-01 | reverse complement strand
CTCGCGTTCATTCAAAAGACTCCTCCATTCAAGAGACACATCCAAGTCAAAGAAGAACAATTTGATTTTGGAGGAATTCAACTTCCACAAGATGATGATGACGAATGGAGCGAAGATGAAGTAAGTCCCACTGACAAGATGAAATCATTTTTGGAGAATGCAGAATCATTGAGCTCCAAAAAAGTAGAAGAGTACTCATTGGATGAGAAGCAAATCGTCTGTCTCATGATGGAAAGTTTTTTCGACGAGAACATGCTCGAGCAGTTGGACAATTTTGCATCCACGTTGAAAAAGTTTATCAAAGGATCATCTTTGCAAAAGATTGTTCTTGGATATGTGGAGGAGATGGTTTCTAAATATCCAGAATTGTTGAAACAAGTTCCAGAGATTTTACAGAAGCTTTTTGATACAGAAATTATCCAAGTGAAAGCCATTCGTGCTTGGTATGAGAAATCAACAAGTCGATTCGCAGACGAGAAAGTTGTAGCACAAGTCAGAGTTGCAGCAAAATCATTTGTATCTCAACTGGAATAACTTGTTCTCAGAATTGAATTTACGGTGGTAAATTTTATTTGTTTACATTAGTATGAAACGTAATCAGTTTCAGTGAAGATTCTGCTTGTCGTTATCTGGGCCAAATTGTCTAAAAGATTACGAACTACGTTGCTGTTTGCTTGGAAATGTTGTCGCGAACAATGCTATTTTTGAATCGGTTGTTCAACTATTTAAAGGTTAGCTAAACAATAAACATCCATCGTGGAGAGGTAGTAAAGTGTACCTTTATTCAACAGACGACAACTACGTACTAGATGAAGAAAACTGCCAAACTAACACCAAAGACCTTCTCGGTATCATCCGAATGGACGCACAATGCAATCAAATTGGACAATTTGATGTCACCGACGTAATCAAAGCTGGATTTGCTGCCAACAGAGACCAAATCTCTTTTTCCATTTCTGGTGGAATCGACGATGATGTAGATTTCAATTCTTGTCAACGGCAAGAAGATGGAACATATGGCTGCAGCTTGTTGTTGGACGGAAATGACAAACCTACAAGCTCATTCTATCTTACTGTCGTTGTTGCTGGTGACGCTCCATCGTCTGTTGCACCTAGTACTGTAGCACCTGCTCCAACAACCAAGGCTCCAACAACAGTACCAACAACTACAGCATCAAGTACAGCTGCACCAACAACAGCCGCACCAAGCTCTAGCGTTGCACCATCCACTACTGCTCCAAGCACATCTGCACCATCTACATCTGCGCCAGGCTCTAGTGTTGCACCTAGTACTGTAGCACCTGCTCCAACAACTACTAAGGCTCCATCTACTTCACCCTCGACATCCGCACCATCCACTTCACCAACTACTAAGGCTCCATCTACTGCTAAGCCAACTGCAGGAAACAATCTTTCTGGAGACAACAACGCTAGAGCAAGTGACGCTGCAGCCATCACTGGGTTTTCCGCCATGATAATCGCTACGCTTATCATGCTAGTTTAGAACTCCTCGTAAATAGATTATTCATGTTTTATATTACGTTTGTGTACAATTGCTTAATTATACATTTGTTTGTTGTTCGATTATAGACACCTTTGTTTGCTTGCTGGTTTCATAATGTTCGCAGTATTAGTACTGTTTCCACATGTGATAAGAACACAAACTTCTTTTACTGTTGCTTCAGTTGTAAATTCATATTTCAAAAACTTATCACAACATACTGTAATGGAACAAGAAATATGCGAAGCACTGAACGGACTAGCAGATGATATCGTTGTGTACATATTTCAATTCTTACCGTTCGAAGATATTCAGTCCATACAACTAGCAAATAAGACGCTTCACACCTGCGTACTAACTCACCGTATTTTCAGCAAGTGTTTTGACAAATAGATGACCTATACTGGAACAAAATTTATCACGACTACGAAACGTACGATATATCGAACAAAATACCAACACGAATAGTAACAGAAAATTTTAGACAAGAGTACATTGCTCGCATCAAGCGAGAGCTGACAGAATCCATATTCACTTTCCCATTGCACGAGGTTCCGCGAAATATAAAACACAAGTATATTGGCCTCGATGTACTACTGTCCTTACCAACACAGCACTCTGACAACCCGAAAAAAGTGGTAGTTGTAGGACCTAGCTATTCTGGAAAAACGCATTTACTAAAAACAATGTCGAATGCGTAAGTTATACATCTCACACTGACATGAATAGATGGATGAGTGGTTATGGCAACGACGCTATACCAATGGGAGCTTCTCATCTTTTAGTCGAGAACCAAACGATAAATATATGGGATACTTATGGTGGAGATGAATACAGTCTACTACGACCTCTTGCATACCAGAACACTGATCTATTTCTTGTATGTTTCCCACTGTACATACCCAAAGAGGATTCAGATACGCCACCACCGTTTGCAGAAGCTATACACAAGTTTATCACAGAAGTACGACAGAATGCACCAAAGATTCCTTGCATACTAGTAGGTACAATGAAGGACATGGCAAGTTGCGTTGAATTGAAAGAAAAGTATCTATTTTTAAGGCCCATGTTTGGGGAGTACGTCGCTCGTGAAACAGGGTGCTTGGCATACATTGAAACATCAGCCAAGACAGCTTTGGGTTGCGATCAGCTGAAAAGAGCGATTGTACGATTGCCATCAAACAAGAAAAGCTGTATTGTCCAATAGAAGGTTTTGTACCTATTACGAAGACTAGTCCAACACATGCTGTAGGTGCAGACTTGTACAACTATTTAGTCAACTACAAAATGATCTCAACGCTAGACGAAAGAGACCCGTTTCCTACTCTTCTTCAACAGCAGAGAGTGGAAGAATATTTATCCCTATTGATTTTCCCCATTGGTCTTTTGAAGAACTCGAAAGCACTATTCGCTGTAGAAAATACGGTGCGAGTCAAGCATACATTTTCTATCCAGCAATCTTATAAACAACAGCTACTTGATCACTTTATTCAGAGAGGAGAGATAGTTTTTAAAGAGATTTTTCATACAACCAGGGATTATGCAACATGCTACAGCAACGATTGGTTAAAAATCAAAATTCCACACCAAACACTTCCTTCGATTTCCGTCAAAAATGTAACAATACAAAGACTCGAAAATAACAGTAGTGTTTTAATCAAGAAGCGCAAGTTGCACTTGAGTTTGCCAATAGAATTTTGTTTAGGTGCATCGTTGTTGAGTCTTTTGTACCCAGTGACAATTGAGCTTGTGGTCACACGAGCTACATATGAACATAAGCAGAACGAAAACGTCAAGATAACAGTTGATCATGTCACCTTCCCAAACGGAAGCGAATACGAGGTTTGCACCATTTTCGCTATTGTTCCAGAATCACAAGTGGATGCGCTAGTTGCCACTCGTAACGAAGTCTGCTTCAAAGTGATTGCAGAGAATGCTGTTACGGCACGAAGCAAAGTTATCGAATACCTCTACAGACAAAAACGAGGTGTTTTTAACTCGATGGTGATAGCAAAGTTGATTCCAACCGAAAAAGAGGAAAATTTTAATTGGGATGACGTAGAGTGTATTAAGAGTAACGAAACCAATATGGAGACATTCTTTGACAAAGATGCTTTAGAAGAGTGGAGTGCATACGGAGGTGGTACTCGCGTCTATAATCCCAAACATCACAGAATAATCGATGAGGCATACCATTCCAGTGATGAATCGAGAGATTAGCGTGGAAGTGACGCTGAGCACCTATAGTTGACGATGCTGGTGGTTCTGTACTTCCTTTGAGATACTTTAAAATTGGTATTGGGGTGCCGCATTATTCAAGTAATGTGCGATGTATTCAAATGAAAATGTTTCAATCAAGTCGCAATTTGTACTATGTAGCCCTGGATTGAGGACTACACGATAGCTATTTTCAAAAGTATTTTCGTCTATACGCATGTTTCTTACTTCTAGAATTCTTGACTAAAATGGTAAACTGATAGCAAAACAGAATTGACTACAAACACCAACGAATCAGAGTACAGTTTATGACGGATGCAAGCAGCTCTTTGGATAGTAGTGCTACTCCTGTTATTTAGGAGCTTGTGCACGCAAAACTGCTCTGAAGATTGCACGGATGACTCTAAATGCTGCTTGTTACAGGGTGAGTTTAAATGCATTAGTACTGAACTGTTCAACTGCGGATACAACTCTCCCCATTCTGCATGCAGTGTTGACCAGTGCCCTCTACCCACAAACAGTATTTTGTGCGACGTTGGCAGCCATAGATATTATTATTGCAGTGGCGACAATTGCTGCCAAAACCAAGAGCAAATTACAGCAGAATTCATTCGACCAGCGGAAGACGTACCAAAGCATTTGCAACGCGATTTGTGGACGGTATCAAATATTTATGCAGTCGTATCGCTGTTGGTATTAGTCTATACTATTAGTTGGCAACATTTCCGATCAAAAAACAGAACAGTTGTTGTTCTAAATATGATAGGTCATGTAGTGATGTTGTACATCGGATTCTTTTCTGATGCAGCGTCTTGTTATGTAATGCACTTTGTCGGAGGGCCACCAGTTTACCAATTCAGTTGGAACTCTCGCATATTTAACATGATGTTTCAGAATCAACTCTACCAATTGGAGTCGTTGAAAAGAAAACAACTGTTCTCTAGAAAGATTGGACAAAAAGCCATGCAACAAATTAAGAGACAAGAATCGTTCTTGACATTCTTGGCATCTCCGACATTTGGCCTATTCATAGGATTGTGTTCATTAGTGTATGGCGCGATGGTACTCTACATTCTTACCGACATAAGTATGTTCGAAACGTCAACATGCATATGTCCTCATATCAATATGGGAAAGTATGGAGTCACCATGGGACTAATAGGCTATGTAATCCTAGGAACTCTTGCAATTCGTTATTATGATGCCCTAGATGCATACGCTACTCGGTGGGAAACTTACACATACATTACAGGAAGACTACCGATACAGGTTTTGGTTGTGATATTGATGGGTATTCATGTTCTCATACATCGAGCATTAGCGTTGGCTACAGATGGCCATATTTACTCTCCGTATATTGCAGGTAAACTGGCACTAACTGGAGCTTGTATGATAGACATGTTTATCACTGTATGGATGCCACTAGCTTTTGAACTGAAACAGAAACTGTTCGTGAGCGCGAAAGCTGTCTCTAAACAGGCATTAGATCATGATGATGTATTTTTAGGTCAGTTGGCTTCATACGCAGTGAGAGAGTACTCAATAGATGCACTGCTGTGCTGGCGTATGATCAGGACGATACAAGAGGAAAGATCAACAAAAGTAGCTCTTCAGTTTGTAGAGTTGTACTTGGACAGTAACGCCAAGTGCTCCAATGTTGATCTTCGATCATGTTTGAAAGATATGAGAGATGTTAACGATGTATTGGATCAAACACATCTTAACCATGCTGAAGAACAGTTGAGGTTTCTGTATTTGGAACCAATGGCAAGTCGAATGATAAACCAAGAAGGAGATTTGATAAAATCTATCTCAATTTACTCACCTAAGGGGTAGTACGTAATGAAGCTATAAAGTAATACGAAAGTTTTGCGTGAACACCGTTTAGTCAGCTTTCTTTTTGCCGAACCATACAAATGCAGGGTCAACCGCGAAAGTCAACAAACCTGAACAGGAAATAGTATCACCTCTCAACATTGCTTTCCACGTGGATGTCATGGGTGCACGTTGTTCAGGTTATAGTTTTGATACTACTGCTGAGGAGTTCACACGCGCAAAACTGTGAAGAATGCCTTGAAGGTTTTCAATGTTGTTTATTGCAAGGAAAATATCAATGCACAAGCACCTTGCTATTTAATTGTGGCAAGAGTTCTCCCTATTCTGCATGCAGTGTTGAGCAGTGCCCAATACCCGTAGATCACGTTTTATGCGATGTTGGAAGTCATCGATTTTATCACTGCCGAGGCGAAAACTGTTGTTCAAATACGGAAACAGTGGAAGCAGCATTCATTAGACCTGCAGAACAACTACCCGCAGCGTTAGAAAGCAATATGAAAATCGCGTCGTATACTATACTAATAGTTTCTACCGTCGTCTTTTTGTGCATAATGCGTTGGGAGAATGTTCGAACAAAAAATACTACCGTAATCCTACTGAATCTACTTGGTCACTTTATCATGCTCTACTATGGATTCTTTCCAGATTCGTCAGTTTCGTGTTACGTACAACACTTCGTTGGAGGACCTGCTATCTACCAATTCAGTTGGAACGCGCGAATTTTTCATATGATGTTTCAGAATCAAGTATACCAGTTGGAACAATTGAAACGAAAACAACTGTTCGCGAAAAAAATTGGACAAACGACCATGCAACAGATCAAAAAGCAAGAATCTTTCGTGGTATTGTTGGCATCACCTACATTTGGACTATTTCTAGGACTATGTTCTCTCATTTACGGGGCAACAGTACTACACGTGTTAACAGACATTAGCATGTTCGAAACATCAACGTGTATATGTCCACATATTAACATGGGTAAATATGGACTAACAATGGGATTTATCACTTATGTAGTGCTAGGAACACTAGCAATGCGTTACCACGAGTCTCTAGATGTTTATTCCACGAGATGGGAAACCTACACGTATATTGTAGGAAGATTCTCATTGCAGATCATGATCATCGTGTTGTTTTGGGTCATACACGTGATAATGCATCGAGCGTTAGCGCTAACTAGTACTGGACATGTTTATTCTCCGTTTGTAGCTGGTAAGTTAGCATTAGCAGGAGCATGTCTCATAGATATCTTTGTTACAGTATGGATACCACTAGTGTATGGACTACGACAAAGATTGTTTGGAAATGCACCAAAACCAATCTCTAAAAATACGTTAGATCACGATGATTTGTTTTTGGGTCAACTAGCCACGTACGCAGTGAGAGAATATTCTGTCGATGCAGTGTTATGTTGGAGAATGATTAGAAAAATACAAGAAGAACGATCAACAAAACAAGCGATTCGTTTTACAGAGGTTTTCTTGCAAAGAAAAGCAACGTTTTCACATGTTGATATTCGAGCATGCATTAAAGACATGAAAGATGTTAGCGATGTGTTGAATGAGAAGCACTTGAATTATGCAGAAGAGCAGATTCGTGTACAATATTTGGAACCTTTGGCAGATCGAATGCTGAGCCAAGACGGAGATTTGATAAAATCTATGACAGTAATATCATCTTTTGGTTCGTAGCAAGCATTGATTCAATTTAGTGGAAATCAAGAATCACAGAAGAACAACTAGAGCAACTATGTAAGTACATTAAAGATGCAATGTGAATGGCGAGCTGGTCTCTTCGCGTTGTTTCTTTTGTCAACTAAAACGCAAACAAACATGTCACAACCAAAGATAACATATGCTCTTATCGCAAACGATGATTTAGAATGTCTAGGATCATTCCCAACGAGCAACAAAAAGATGAAAGTTTTACTCACAGAAACTATTGGTCCAAAACTAGCAGCTGATGACCACAAACGAAAACTCACTTCAGCACAGTAAGAAAAAATATTCCACACAACCAACACGTTCGCAGTTTTAATACAAACTACAAAAGAAAAGGTGGATACATTTATTTCGCAGTTTCGGACTTGGTGCTCGAAGATCGTATCGTTTGGAATTTTATAGACGATGTAGAGACTTCATTTTTACGTTCAGATATGAAAAAACCATCAGAATTGTTAAAAGAAAAAATGTACTTTTATAATAATCCAGAAAACGATAGTCTCAAACGCGTACAAGCCAAAGTCGATAAAACCAAAGAATTGATGGTAAATAATTTCGAGAAACTCTTGGAGAGAGGAACACGATTGGAAAATTTACAAGAAGTAACCAGTGAAATCGAAGAAGGTTCGTTAACCTTTTTATTTGACATTTGTAGGTGCAAAAGAATTTGATAAAGCAACAAACCAAGTTTTGTGGAACATGAGAAAAAGAACAGCAATGGTAGTAGGAATACTGTTCTTGATGTTATTGTTCCTAATCATTTTAATTGTTTTTGTTGCTTGTGGATTCCCAACATTTTACAAATGCAAAAGCGGCTCTAGTCATTAAAACATTTTTATGGTTCTGGAATGTTTGTCAAACCTACAGATTCTTTGTATCGTTCTATCAAATCTTTAACCATTTCTTGTGCTTCTGTAAACTCTAGTTCTTCTATTCCACAACCTCGGGCGTAGTAACTATTGCACATACCATACAGGAACGCTTTTCTTCGAAAGAGAGCGTGGAAACGTTGTTCCCAGTATTGCAAAGTTGACGCTACTCCTGTTCCACTAGCTATCATTACTCCACTTGGCTCACCACTTGTAGTGCAAGTGTACAAGCTATCAGGAATGTTATCATCAAAGAGATCTTTATGAGTGTTTTTTCTAGCATGTAAAAGTAGATCTCTAGCATGCGCTGGTTGGTACGATCTTACAACTGCTGCTGCAGATGATATCTTCCATGGTAGGTCATCTTCATAAACACCTTTTGTGTTGTAGCGAAACAAGCTATTTATAAACTCTGGCATAGTCTCAGCTCTAGTTGCAATATGTAAAGAGACTAGATTCTTGTAATAATCGTAAACTAATTGTTGAGAGAGTTTCCTCCAACTTGTATTGATTTCCAGTAGTGTGGTTATCGCTTGAGCTGTTAATTGATAGTGATCTTGTCGTGTTGGTTGTTGTCTACGCAGTTGGTAATCTAGTACCTGTGAATCGACACAAATTGTCATAGAGCTGTTGTATAAAGATCCCATTAATCCTAGTAGTACATTATATGGTACTATAACATTCTCTGTGTTGCGAGGAGGAAACATTGTCACACTTGTAAGTACATTACTTGGGAATTCTTCACGGATTTTAGATTGTATTAGTGAAGCAGTTCCAGATCCTGTGCCGCCTTGTAGAGAGTGATAAACTTGAAAACAGTCTATACTATCGCAATTCTCTGCTTGTTTTCGAATAGATTCTAATACAGTTTCGTACTCTTCGTATCCTGTAGTGTACATTCCTGTAGCATATGAACCACATGAGCTGTGATTTGTAATGTGTACGCAGTCGTCACGAAATATATTTGATTGTTTGATTTTGTGAATTGTTGGACAAGTATCAGAAGCGAAAAGTACTGCACGAGGAACATCATTATCGAAATGTGTGCTTGGAATGTTTTGATTGTATATTAACTCTGCGAGTTGTACCCCAACTTGTCCAACATGAACTGTTACGACTTCTTTCATTGTAAATTAGAAGAAAAAACAAGTTTGAAAAAGAGTTTATCTACGTTTATAAATGTTGTTGGAACGTGAGTGATCATTGTATCCACGATGATATCCTCCTTGATTATAACCTCCTTGGTTGTATCCACGATCGTTGTTGTATCCACCACGGTTATAACCTCCTTGGTTATTATATCCACTGTTTCTTGGAGTGAAACCTTTGTGGTAACCTTTGGAAGCAGAGTTCTTCATTGCTTGTACTAAACGTGCCGTTACTTCAGTATCGTTAAAATCCTTATTCAACGTGTACTTGAAGTACTTTTGGTACGAATCAGTCTTTTGAATTTTGAACACTTCTCTTTGCAGACGTTCCTGCATCTCATGAGTCGATTTGCCATAACGTAAGTCATACGTTCTAGCAGTTCTCTCCAATGCATCGTTACTCTCTCCATCATGTTGCAAAGCAACTGCAACACGAGTTAAAAAGTAAACGTGGAACATTTGCAGTTTGATCGAAACGCGTGATGCTTCAAACGAGTAGTCAATTCGATTGGAATCACGATACTCTTCACGAGAACGTTTGTGACCATAACCTTGAGGTGCAGAATTCGTATCTGCTAGTTCTGGATGCTTTTTGACAATCCATAACTGGTTTCTATCTAACACCTCGTAGATGACTTTCTCTGCGACATCTTTCCAAGAGTATTGACGTGATAGCGATAGTAGTGAAATAAAGTCACCAATGTCTGGGAGTGCAGACTTGACTCGACACTTTTCATTGTTCAAAAAGTTGGTGATGCTATCTTCAATGTGCTTTTGTAGTCTTGGATTGGTCAACGCAAAGTGAATCATCCAACGATGTACGTAGCAGTATCCTTCTAGCGCTCGAATACTTGCGTGCATGTTATCGCTCATCACATCAACGACCATCTTCTTCATGATCTTGGCCAAGATGTCTAACGCGCACAAGACATCAAAGTTGTTCAAACCATAGATCGACATGATAGTCTCTTGGAAGATTGGAATAGCTTTCTTTGCATGTACTGGGTTGATGTACAATGGCAAAAAGTATTCAAATGTTTCTTTCCAAGCGCCTTGTCTGATTCCTTGTTCGAAAGCAGAGTAACTGATGATATCGAGTGGAGAGCTTGCACCAACCAACTTTTTGTGATTGCGATCGTACTCGACGTTGATTCCAATTCCAAGTGTATCTTCTTCGAAATTAACTTTGGAATGGAAACACATCAGCTCGCGACGGTCACGAAGATGGTGAGATTGGCAGATTGCACGGAAGAATCGACAAACTTTGGCACAACGATTCCAATCCTTGACGTTGAGGAAGCCCATGATATTGAGTAGTTCATCTTGACTAAGCATTGTGTCGCATAGTCGAACGGCTTGTATTTCCGAAGGATCTGTCGTTTGTTCGATTGGTTTTGGTTCTTCTGGCAGTTTGACAAGGATACTAGGTTGAAGTCGATGACTATGTGTCTTCCTGTTCGCGTACTTTTGGTGGTTCGCTTCAATAAAATCAATCAAACGGTCATTAGGAAGAGGTTTATCCCACGACTTGTTCCATGGCGCTGGGTTGTTTGTCTTCATGTTGTGTCCGCACGAGCAGACGACTTCATGAGAGGCTAGAATGTCAGCACGAATCGAATCTAGACTGGGAATAGTTTCTTCTTCCAGTAAGAACGCTTGTAGTTGTAGTAATATCGCTGGTATGGAATATGCTGAGCTCCATCCTGAATGACGCTCGTGTGACTGATGCGTTTCTAGCATATCCAAACAGATCCAGGTAGGAAAAACGTGCGAGTGACTCAATCTAGATTTTAGCACACCTTTGGGCGCTGCCACTGGATAGTTGTATGGAAAAGTCAAAACGACGTGAAAAACGGCACCAGCGTATCGCGAATCGCTTGGTGCGACAATGTTTGCATGCCACTCAAATAAGTTATTCTCTAGAGGAAGTGCAGTAATAGTATCTGTATCTGATAAATCTGCTTGTAGTTCTCGCAGGTCAGATAAAAGACGCTTGGTTGCACTTGGAAGAGGTTTAGGTTGGAACTGGTTGTGTCCGAACATTTGTGTTTGTTTTGAATACTAGATTCAACCGCTATTTATACTCGTTGCCTTGAAACTTCATAGCATGCACGATTTTCTTGAACCTCGCCCAACCAAGAAGAGGAAACAGCAAGCATGTTTACAATTATTTACAAGTTTTGCAGACGTAACAGAAGCAATACCTTTCGAACAACATGCCAAACCAACATATCTCTAGACAGTGCTTGGAACGACTTCGCAAAGAATACATGCAGATCAAAAAGAACCCAATTCCAAACATCGAGTGTGCACCTCTAGAAGACAATATTTTAGAATGGCACTACGTTATTTATGATCTTCCCGAGAGTGAACCATACTATGGCGGATTCTATCATGGAAAACTAATTTTCTCTCCAGACTATCCGTACAAACCACCAGGGTATGCATTTTGACTTTACATGCTCACATACTCGTAGAATAATGATGATTACACCTAATGGTAGATTCCAAGTGAATACGCGCCTGTGTTTGAGCATTAGTGACTTCCATCCAGGTACGAGAACGTTAACAAATATTAACGATGCATAGAAAGTTGGAATCCATTGTGGAGTGTGCAGTCGATTTTAACGGGACTTCTATCCTTTATGGTTTGTGATTCTTTGCGTATACTAACGCGTTTAAAAGTTGGACAATCAATCAACGTATGGAAGTATTTCAACAAACGATGACCAGAAGAAACAATTCGCACGAGAATCAATCTCATTCAATCGCAAAGACAAAGTATTCAAAACGTTATTCGCAGAACTATTAGCAACAAAAATCGACGAGTCGGAAAAACGATTCGCGTTGACGAATCCAGATGTACCAAAAGAGAAAACAACTAGCAGTTCCCCACCAAGCACTTCATCGTGGACAACAAAACTCTTTCACTTTGCATTGTTCTCCATAGTTGTATCATTCATTGCCTATTTGGCTTATTAAAATATTGTACTTTTTATTCTGCTCGCAACTTGAAGAAACGGTGGAATTGTTTGTGAGTTGGGAACTTTTCAAATGGCATGAGTTCATCATGTTGCTCGAAGCAAGCTTCACACAAGACAAAGTTGGAGCATGTCTTGCACTTGTATGAAGTTCCATCCTTGATCTTTTTGCAATAAGTACACTTGAGCTTGTGGCCACTGGCATGTTCAGGAATCAACGACATGGTGTGCGTATTACAGTCATGTCCTTTGATTGTATCTTTTTGCAAAAAGAAGCATTTGCGACACAAATCGATACTACATTCCAAACAATGGAATCGTTCACCTATGATGGGACAGACCAAACATCCTGTACAACGAATACGATGGTGAACTGGGAATCCCATACCTGGATCTGGTAATTCGATAAAATCAAAACGTGCTGCTCCATGTGTATGTTTCTTTTCAGTCATGATGACCTGATCGAAACAAGTTTCACAAAGATCATAATTTTCACAATCTGTACAGCTAAAACGGACTCCGCAAATAGGACGTTGATCACAATTATCGCAGTTATACCACTATTGTTGTTAGTAAAAGTAAAATGACATACATCATGATAGATTGGCTCTTCACACAAGTTTTCAATTTCAAAATAGTTTTCGATGGGTCCATGTTGGTCATGAGTGACACAATTTTCACAAAGATCGATTCCTGGTTCAATCTTACTCTTGAAACGTTTATGTGATCTTGCAGCTGCTTTAGTATCTTTTCTAACGTATCCACGTTCAACGTTCATTCTCTGGAATGGAATTGGTGACAAATCGACTTGACATTCGTTACATGAATAAGTCCACTGCCAATCTTGATCGAATGTGTCAAAAGTATGACCCAAACGATTTCCCAAAGATAACCATCCTTCACGAATGTTATTGTTTCTTGCAAACAATTCAACTTTGCGTGCTCCTGGCATCATTGACTCGATTACTTGATACAACTGATCTGGCTTTTGACTTTGTTTGCTAACCTTTCCGAATAGCAAATCATTCGATACTTTGGATATGTACTGCAGTCTCTGAGTCATATCTCCTTCTTTTGGTGGTGGTTGACCAGCACTAGTCAACCCCTTTTTCTTGTTCATGGAAAAACTCTTCATTCCAATCAAAACCATTTCTGTACTGTGTAATAAATAGTAACCATGTGTAACGTTAACCATGGTATCATGATGACGTGATTTCTTGACCCAAACAATCTTTTCTACAAACGTGTAACCCCACTTGTTCAACAAATCCAATCCAAATTGTAAAGTACTGTTGAGTACCCACAAGAAACAAAAACCTTGATCGGACAACGATTCTACGTCTAAATCCATAATCTCTTCATTCGACATGGTATTGTATTGCAATTTAAAATTACAATTACTAAACACTGCTGATTGTTCTCCATGTCTTTGTCCACCTCCGATTCTCCATGGTGGATCAATTAACACCATATCAAATTTGCCTAATGAAGACAAGTTGAAGTAGCGTAAATCACAGTTGATATAAGTTCCATCTCGGTACTTGCGTAACTGATAAGTTGATGATGGATCACCCAATGACTTTTGAATAAAATCTTCTGCGAGTTGATGCAAACCATTTGAAAAATCTTCCTCCTCTTCTTCGGCTTTTTTCATCTTTTTTGGAGTTCGTTTCTTTTCTTCTTTTTCTTTGGCGCGTTGCTTACGATCTAAAATACTCTTGTAGTCGGCCAAGCATCGAAGTTCGATTTGACCATCGGGAATGTCAGTGCGACTCTCAGCAATCAAAATTTGTTTCAAAATGGACTCTTCATCATCGAATGATTGTATGGCTGCAAAATCACTTGACACACGATTCACTGGTTCGGTGCTAACTTTAAATTCTTCTTCATGAGCGTAACGTGGTGGAATTGGTGTTCTGCGAGGAGATGGTTGCGGTGGAGATGGAATCATGCGAGGTGTTGATTCACTTGGACCTGTACCCTTCTTTGGTCTTCCACGTTTACGTTTTGGTGTTGAAGAATCATCTGTTTGTTCTGTTTTTGCTTTTCTTACACTTGCCAAAAGTTCATCATCGATATCATCATCTTCCATGGCGTCAGTGGTCTGCTTTTCTGATTGTTGTTTCTCTTCTGGTTTATCTTCTTCCATGGCATCTGATGTTTTCGTTTCTGAAAGTGTTTCTTGTTGTGCTTGGCTGGTGGGTTCGTTATCCACAGCAGGTGCGGGTGCCTCCGCGAGGTTATTCGAAGGAAGTGTCGCTACGATGGGTCCATTTTCCACATTTGTAACAGGTGCGTTTTCTACAGGTGCTGCTGATACAGAAGGTACTTCTGCTGGCTGTGTAATAGGCTCAGCATCGTTTGTAGAATTCTCCGACACGTGTTGGTCATTTGATTTCACATGTTCATCCTCTTTGGGTTGCTCTTCACTGTCTTGCAAGTCCATTTTATCTTCAGTTTTAACCTCACTAGGTGTCGGTCTGGTTTTTGGAAATGTCTCTTCAGCGCTTTGGATCATCTCGCGAAATTGACTGTAAGCATCTCTAGACTCGTTGTGTTCGCGAACCATCTTCTTTTGCTCTTCAATATCTAAAAGTTAGTAAAAACGCGTGTGATTCACAAACCGTAATATTCGTACACATTATGCGTCGACAATTCATAGTTTTCGTACGCTTGTCTTGGCACAGGTGGGTACGGTGGTTCAAGCGCTTTTGGGACACCTGTTCTTTTTGTTTTACGACCACCTCCACGATCATAATAATCACCATCGTCAGCATCATTATCAGACACTGAAAATTCGTCAAAATCCTCATCCTCGTCTTCATCTTCACCGTCTCCCAATTGTCGCTTTTGTGCGCGTCTTGGTGGTGATACCTCTTCTTCGTCATTACCCTCGATAAAGTTTTTGATCTTGTGTGACATAGCACGGGTCGTTCGCGTGGGAGAGAAGAAGGTTAAGTCTTCTGCCACTTGTTGTGTGGGGTCTGGTGCGCTGGCAGGGACTTCATGATCCCTCATTCGGTTGCTGCAAAATTTTTCAACAATCACACCAAAACGATAAATTAGTATATTTAGAGTATCTTTGTGGTAATCAGGCAGAAGTACAAGATCACACAGTGAACGCAAATACTCGGTTATGAGAGACCGTCAGTACGAAACTAGACCGTCTTTGTTTATGGTCTTTCCGTGTG
>JAESGV010000618.1_pt1 | contig 15465 bp, 15 predicted proteins | sample 9269781 | NCBI WGS metagenome assembly JAESGV01 (sample SAMN15741586, study PRJNA653496) | algae metagenome | isolation source: Tildeniella torsiva UHER 1998/13D and co-occurring heterotrophs from... | place: Slovakia: Slovak Paradise National Park, Hrabusice, Kosice Region | collected 2000-01-01 | reverse complement strand
CGAATTCGAGTTTGATTGCGATATTTTGTCAAAATCCTCGTCTCCTGAACTATTTAAAAGGTATTTGTGTTTCAAACAATCATTAAACTGCTTGCATACAAAAGGTTCAGCAAAGTGGTGGTCGATTTCGTCCAAGTACGTAAAAACGGTCATCAACGCGTCGCACGGGAGATCAGCATCTACACGTGCCTTCTTCATATTGTGTTCGTTTGTAAATGCAAAAAACAAAGAAGCACACGTATGATTTACTGAGTTCACCTGTTGCAGTTTCGTGCTCTACAAATATTACCGTTTTCAATCGCAAATTCAAAGTTTTGGCGTCACACGAACACAATTGCGAAACTAAATTCTTATGTGTCGTTAATCAAGAACGTGTAGTTGTATGTGACACTCGAAATTTATTACATGTGTTCGATATTTACACTAGTAAACTATCACGCATTCCGCACGTGACGTTACAAATCCAAGAGATTGAGAAAGCATTTGAAATGAGTAGCGAAACTATTCTCGTGCACTTGAAGTCTGGTTACTGTGTTATAAATATTATAACAGGAGAAGTACTCGAAAACATGACCAAAGTGCAAAGAGCTCTGGAAGTACTCTCATCGACGCAATTTGTAGTACTAGAGTATCCAAATTTATTTCAAACGTGGGACATTACGTCTAAAAAATTAACTTACGAATTTGAGCTAGCTTTTATGTTGCGAAGTAACACGCTAGATCTAGTACACGTCCATAACTCTACGTTCTGCGCTATGACTGAGGATGGCGTGTACCTTATAGATGCTCAAGTACACACATGCATCCCCATCGCAAAATCCAACTACTTGCACGCAGGCATGATAGACCACTATCTTTACACAGTCACCACACAAAACTTTGTACGGGTGTTCAACACAAGGAACAATTTTAATCATGTAAAAATTGATGTTCCGAATCAACGATACCCTCCTCTATCTAAACAGCAATTTGGTAATATAATAGTTGGATTCCTTCCAGGAGAGTTGTACATTGTTACATTGCAGAATGAGAAACAACAATTTGATGTTGAATGGGAGAAATTAGTTCAAGTAGTACCATTTGGTGACAATTCAGTGTTTATTGTTGGACAACTCGTTGGAACTCAAAGTAGGTATGAATCTCGATCTAAGAAAACAGCGTATCTGTACTCTATTGGAAGCAAAACGCTAACACCTGTGCCATTTAGGGAAAAGCACTTGGGAAAACTGCACCCTGTACAAAGCAACTCAAGAAAGGGATGGAAAGAGGACTGTATGTTCAAATCTAATCTAATTTGTGAACATTTTGTTGATATTAAACTCGTACGTGGCAATTGACTTGCGGAAGAGGTACTACGCTGATTGCTAGTCGAGCTTGGTACAAACATACTGTATTAATACGTTGTAACTTTCTGGAGATGCCACAAAGCGATCTGCAAACTTGAACGGACCACATAATTATACCTCTTTTGGCAAATAACATTCCAACGGTTCGTGAAAGATTGACAAGTGCTTGCAGACCTTTTCACTTTCAAACAAACATGCGCCTAGTGTTACGTGTTGCTGAGTACCTTGAGCAGTTCGAAGTGAATTTCGAGCAGTGCATAGCGTTGAAAGAAGTGCGAATTTTGCTCAAGGAACATTTACTTAAATCGTTCAATTACGAACCTTTGGAATATTTAGAAGCGGTAGAAGAGTACAAATTACTAGAAACAGACCAGAAACGATATGTGAGAGCTTTAGAAATTTTCAAAGACCACATCTCAGACTCTGGAACCAAACAAATTAATTTACCTGCTGATTTGACACAACTAATACAAGGTCGTATGAACAACACTTCGCACAATTCCTGCCCTGTAGATCTGTTCGAGCCTACTGTCGCAAATGTCATGTACTCGATACAAGTTGGATGGTTTGGACCTTTTTGCAACTCTGCAGCATTCCACACATGGCTGTTCGACAATATCAACGTACATGGCGAGGAATTCATGGAAAGAATCGCAGTACCAATTGTTGACGAAGTGCGCTCATTGCATGACTTTTTGTACTCTTCGTCAACCAAACAACAAGAAACCAACCCAGAGTCAAAAACAAGTGCAGCCGCGTACATTGCAGCCTCTAATATCAGTACAGTTGTTAAACGCGAAAGGACACAACCAAGCAAGGGCATAGGAAGAACAATAGTCGAAAGCCTCTGCGCAATTCGTTTTATCCTACCTATCGCCTTTTTATTGCAACTTATTGTTGGATCACTCTTCGTATTCCTACTCACATATTTAACATCACAAAACTCGATCAACAACGTCACAAATCAACTAGAAACAAGTATTTTGCTCCGTATCAATGACGTTACAGAGAATTTATTATCTATTCCACCAATCATGACAAACCTCGCTGCACTAGAGTTAAAATCAGGAGTTTGGGACTACAATTTTGGATTCGCGCTCGCGAACCAAACGTATCGTTTGGCTCAAGCATTCCCACAAACTTCACAAGTTTATATGGGAACAGAAGATGGAGGTTCCTACACTGGACACGAAAGATACACGAACGGAACGCTAGTTATTTACCAGAAACCTCCAAACTCACCAGATCGTTTTGTTTATTTCTGCGGACCTGATGGTCGACCACGTCCAGATTGGGGACCAGTTGCCACTAGACTAAATTATGATTCAAGGACACGTCCATGGTATTTAACTGCCAAAAACGCAGGTCGTTCTTTATGGCAAACCATTTACACATTTACCAATAACGATTTGGGAGCAAGTTACGTCGCTCCCATTTACACAAACAATGCAACCACTGGACAATCACAATTCAGAGGCGTACTCGCAGTCGATTACACACTTGCCTATTTGAACAACTTTTTACTATCACTCTACGTTTCACCAAACGGAAGAACGTTCATCATGGACACAACTGGATTATTCGTTGCTGCAAGTAAGGGAGGAATCAGTGATGGAAATCAACTCTCCGCAACAAAAAGTTCCGATTCAATGATTGCTGCTGCGGCCATGGCGTTAAATAGTACATATGGAGGATTTTCCAAAATTCTCACACCAACGAGAAACTCGACAATTGATACTTTGAAACTAGGTGGACAAGATTGTTTCGTACAAGCAAAACGTTTCCTTGTCGGAGCAGGTGAATTAGAGTGGATTATCGTCGTCATCATTCCAGTGAACGATATCATGGGAACTGTACTCACTGGAAATATTATCATCTACGTTCTAGTTTCCGTTGGATTTGTAATTAGTGTCATTGCAGCGTTAGTACTCAGTTTCTGCATTACGAGACCATTATCACGCATTTCTGATCAAATGATGCAAGTGAGTACACAAATGAATTTGGAACAAGTTTCAGAAAAAGATTCTGCAAGTATTTTATCAGAAGTACGATCCATGCAATTCAGTTTCTTTAGTATGATTTACGCGTTGAAAAGTTTTAGAAAATACGTTCCTGATAATGTCATTCTAAGTACACCAAAAATAGTTGCCAATGAGAAGAAATTGACGAGACAAAACGCATCCTATTTGTTCCTCGATATTAAGAATTTTGATCATATTACGGAAATGTTACCTCCACAAGATTTACAAAACACATTGGCCGATTTCATGATCGAAATATCAAGTATTATCCAAGAAGAAAATGGATTTGTAGATAAGTACGTAGGAAATAGTATCATGACTGTATTTGGAGTTCAATCAAGTGAAGATACTCACCAATACAACGCATGTTGCGCCGCATTAAAAATTGTACGTCGATTACACGAAAAAGGAGAATCTTGGAAAGAGAAGGGATTCCCAGCATTACGATGTACCATTGGTATCCATTGTGGAAGTAGTTTAATAGGAAATTTTGGAAGAAGTGAATACAAGAATTTGACAGCCATGGGTAGAGCAGTCAACATTGCATCAAACATAGAACCTCTATGTGCACAATACGGAGTTGATATTCTCATCAGTTCTGATATGTATAACGCTGTCAAAAAAGATTTTTGTGCTCGTGCAGTAGATTTGTATCATTATCCAGATGAAAAAGCATTTGTCATGTATGAGTTACTTAACCATAGAGATGGAAGTAGAACTAGTTTTGTTTCTGATTTTGCATCAGACCAAGAACTACGAGTTGAAAATGTTTGCAATGAAATGGCAAAAATGTTAATGGAAGGAGATCGTCTAGGAGTGTTACGTTGTATTGAACAAGCGACGGCAATTGAAGGGTACGAGAATGACAAAGCGTTGGACTTGTTGAAGAATGGACCATCTAAGAAGATAGAAGCACATGAATCTGTAATCTTTATGGGTTCTCCAGTTCTGTAAAAGATAACACTAGATCTAAATACAACACGCTTTTAATAGGCTAATCTGCATAATTTAATTGTCATAGTTGTACTCCCAAGCGTTTTCTTGCTTTGTATGCACAACTAAGCCTTCGTTGCCCTCGGATTTCCACTTTTCGCATAGTTCTTTTAACTTTTCTACGTTTCTGTCGTTAGGATTTTTTTCGAGGAATTCATCCAATAGTGATATTGCTTTGTCATACTCGCTGTGCAATCTCGCTTCGAATCCTTCTGCTACTTTTGCAAATTTGCTCTCTTGCTTTTCTTTCTCCATACTGTACATCCATTCATCATCTGCGTGTTCTGCTTTCCTATCGTAAAGCTCATATATCCTATCTTCAATTACTTTCGGAGAGTCCTTTATTCTTACGTAGTCCAATGGTCGTACATTGAACTTCTTTTTCACGTATTCTGCAGTTGCAGAGGGTATTAGTATAGCGTTATTCCATTCAGTGCTGAGCGATGTTATGTGCTCTACCAAGTTTTGAGTGGTTCCAAATGTAGCGAATTGTCTCTTGCTCTGGGTGCCAATGTTACCTGCGTATGACAAGCCTGTTGCTACTCCAATAACTACATGCATAGGTTTACTGAATTGATGTAATTGTTGAAGCTGCTGCGTGAGCTTTTGAACAACTTCTCTAACTTGCACCGCTGTACTGCAAGCTTCTAGCGCATGATGGCGAGATCTAGTGGATGCATTCCAAGTAACTACGAATTTCTTTTGATTGAAGAAACTGATATCTCCCTTACTGCGAGCAGCTATTTTAAATATTTCGGTCAGTAGTCTTCCATGTTGATTTACTACGTCGTTAGGCGAGTATGTGAGTAAGAGCTCATCTAAGTTATAGATATCTATATATAATACTGATATCTCTTTGGCTTCCAGTCCGAGAGCAAAAGCTTTCAGTTTGCCTTTATGTGTACCTGCGTAGCTGGCTTGATACGAAGCTGGTTTGCTGCTAGGTCTTCTACTTTGCGTGAAGCTAGCTCCACGAGAGAAGTCATCTTTTTCTTGATCATTTTCCTCTTCTTCCTCACCAAAGTCACGTTGCAAAATCTGAAATGTTAAAACAGTATAACGAAATCGTACACTGGAAGGTAAGAACGCTTTGTATTCTTTCAATTTTTCTACCATCAATAGGAAAGCTGTTTGAATTGCTCTAATTTCTCCAAATATCGACAGATGTTTTCCATAGTCTCCTAATGCTTCAAAGTCCATTGTCTGAACGAGTCCCATTCTATTCACTAAAGTATATAGCGGCTTCACAACAATAAATGTGGCGATTAATCCCATAAGTATGCCTGCTAGCATTACTGCAAACGAAACTGCAGCTAAAATAGCAAAAGTGGTTATATATTTACCGATGAATGAATTCTCAGGAATAGCCATCAGAATTATCCAATCTAGTCCTGATTCAGGCCCATCCGTGACAAATCCGTAGTTTCCAAGCACTCTGCCGTTATTAAAGTTGAATGTGAAAGCTCCCTTTTTAGTTTGGTTCGCTCCATCACCAATGTTTGCATACCCTATATTCTCTACCAAGTACGTGGCTGCAGCCGCAGCTAAAGTATTGTTGTACAAAACAGCAGGAATCATAGTGTATATAGGTGGGTCATCATACACGAGAATATTGCTAGTGTCCGAACTAGACGCAATAGCTCCAGTAGCTCGCTCAATAAGAATAATAACGCTTCCCGGTATAGTGTCAGTAAAAGTCTTGATATCACTGCTGAGCCCTTTCGCGACGAACGAAGTTTGTGATATCCAATCGGCATACGGTTGTGATGCATTCAGCTTCCACTGAGTATAGTAGTTTAACCAGATAGTGCAGTCAATTAGGACACCTGTTGTTGTGTTTCGCGTACAATAATTTGGATTAGAATGCGCAGGTGTCCATCCATTTTGGGTGAGATATTTTCCATCCCTGTAAGCCTTAGCTGAATTATAGCTATTGACTTTCCCTAGCTTTGTAGCAAAGTTTATATTTGTACCGATTTTTGCGAGTGGAACTGAGTAATACCAAGACTCGTTTTGTGGTGTCACGCCTTTCCAGCATAATCCTAACATGTTAGCGTAAAAAGATAAATACCTAGAATAGGCGCTGTAGATGCATTTGAGCCAGTGAATGACATATAGCTAATGAATGAGTCATTCCTAACATCAGAAATGAGTAGGTAAACTGTTTGTCCTGGTGTTGTCTTTGATCCAATTATTAACTGATTTCCCATTCCCTTTATAAAAGTTTGGGGATCTAAGAATAAGTAAATAGATACGACTGCGTACCACTATCGTTCCAATTTGTAGCCTTAATAGCCATTACAGAAGCAGACGCGAGCTTTATAGGAGTTAGTTTATCGCTGATCTTATTTTGAATGGTCATCATTATTTGGGAGCGCATTACATCTGTAACGTCATTAACCTTACGATTAGCAAAGAATAGTTCATCATTACCATTCCGCCACTAACAACTCCCCAGATAACTGAGAGGACTGCGATACAAACGCATAACGACAACACCAACGTAATAATCGCCAACCTAATACTACAAATGAAATCGATAATCCATGGTCTTTTTTTCTCTTCAAAATGGTCGCTTTCCTCCTCTTCTACCAACAACTTATCCGTTGCTAAAGGCTCACCCTCTGTCTCAGTAGGAGTAACTTTGTACTTCTGCATCTCGTTTTTAGGCGCCCAATTATTTGTTTCCATAACCACCCTTTTCCCCATTCAAGTCAGACGGTAAGAAAAACCGTCTCACAACTTGCTAGCTTTTCCAAACGTACGAGTCATTTTTTCCGGGGTTTGTACAGTGTCCATTAACAAGTTGGATAATCGCTGTTTTGCTATCTCAAAATACTTGCATTACATATGGTATAGATAACTCTGGATTGTAGCTCGTACTCCCATGAGTAGGTCAAGTTGACTCCAAGGAGTTAGAAGACAATTAGAATATCATCCAGAGCTAGCTGTGAGAAACTGCTTTTCAAAACTTATTTTTCTTGGCACACTGCACTAGATTGTCCGCACAGAACAAAGTCGAATGGAATTATCGTAACATTTCTGCTGGGTGACAATTCTTGATCAAACTTAATCGCTTCCAGGATCTTGTAATAAAATTCGTATTTATTTGATGTACATCATTGCTCTTGCCATATTTCTAGACAATGATAACCGAATAACATCCAAATGTGAGTCATCGATTCCGTGTAAATAATTTCTGTGACTGACTTCCAATTGCACCAAGCAATTCATCATAACCGATAACTGTTTGTTCGAAAAGGCTACGTTGTGTTGCTCCAACAATCCAACAGCATGTGTTAATAATAACAACCAAAATCGGCGTGGGAAAGCAGATCGTCCTGTATCTACGATCAATGTCATCACTAATTGAGCAACTTTTTGTAAATGCTCTTGAGAAGCGTGTCCTGTTTCTATTGCTTCAATTCCATCTAGTAGAGTGACGTAGTGATGAACAAATAAAAGTTTTTGCAAGTGTGAGAAAGAAACCATCTCTACTTCTGCATCTTCGCTCATGTGAAGTCCTTGGTGAACGATATTGGCGATAGCACGCAAGTTTTGTAGTGCAGAGTTTCTTTTTGCTTCACTGTCCTTGCCTGGATTGAGTTGGTTTTCCAAATACTCTACAACGATCTTGTCTACTACACGCGCGATACGTTTGGTGTCATCTGCTCGCAAAAAGTATAAAATTGCGTGAGCAGGGTACGAATTCTTGATAAATCTCATACCGTATGTGACGTTGAGTGATTTTGCAACATCGGCCAATTCTGGATGCTTTTTGCAGAATTCCACGCATTTTTGTAGGGTCTTGGTTGTATCAAGTCGTACATGCGATAGAATTTGTCTAATGCACTCTAGAATGTATGACTCTCGTTGTGATGATAGTAGTGTTGATTCCAAGTAGTCCAAACTGACACTCCACATGTCTTGATTTGGTAGACTTTGAATGTACTCGACAATGTATTGTTCTCGCAAGAGTGACAACTAAGTTGTTAGTAAAAGTGAAACAACGTACTTCATCATTTGGTTGTCGATTGGATTGTAACAATCTCTTAATGTTGACACTATGGTAAACGAGATCGGTAAGATGTGCCATAAACCACTTGTCTTCGGAAACTTCTAGCCATGACGCGCATACTTTTGTTAGTAGAGATACAGAATCTAAGCTAACGGCGAGGAATGGTAGTTTTTCGAGAGTTGGTAGTTGTTGCAGTGCGTCCTTGTACGTAACACCGACTTCTCCGCAAATATGAGTTAGATCTGATTTTGAAACTGTTGGATGTTTGAAAATTAATCTTCCAAGAAGTTCTGCGCTCCATGTCAATGCACACTAGAATGTTAAAAATTGTCTATTAAACTTACTTGTTGCAGTGTTTCAGTATCTCCGATCAAAATTTTCAAAATGGTTAGTGGGTGTTCATCATCAGGATTAATCGTGTTGAATCTGTTCAAAAGAACGTTGCATGATTTTTGGTATGCGTTGAATCTTCGTTTGAAATCATCTCTATCGTCATCAGGCTTCATGAGTGGCATTTGTTGTAGCTTTTGATGTAATTCCTTGTATTCATCACCTTTTGACTCATCCAAGTAGTTTTTCATTAAATCGCTTACGACTTTTACCTCTCCATGAAGTAAAAGTGTAAAGATGTCGCTCCACCAATTGTCATTATTATACTTTGGCTTTGATTTATGTATTTCTGGATCATTGAGTTGTGCTGGCTAATATTGTTAAAATAGATTCAAGTTACGTACTTGTGAGCTTCGTAGCCATAAAATGAACTCTGGAGTAATAGTAGTTCCAACATAGGTTACGGAAAAGTGTAGGATCTCGAATAGGTGAATGACGAAACGTTGTTGTGCCAATTTGTCTTTTAGATTGTCGTCGGAGACACTTTGTTCGTATTGAGCGAGAAATAGGCGATAACTCTTCGATGTTTGGTTTAACAGCAATTGTAACTTTTGTTGATTTCCATGTACTTGATCGTCGCTCTACTAACGTTAAAATATTAGATTTAAGCTTACTAGGATAGAGGCATTAACCGATGACTGCAGTAACACAGAATTCGCAGTATTCGCTACACGAACAGCAAGTTCAGCATATAGTTGTTGCAGTTGTTTAAACGCGCCACGCAATTCTTGTATGAACGTTGCTAACTGTGTTGTTACGTTTGTATCTGTCTCTGCGACAGCATTATTGGTCTCCATGTTGCTAATAACACGATTGCCAGGCGCTATCGCTAACGCTCCTTTTTTATCGCCATCTTCTGACTCATCCATTGTTTGTTGGTGACGATGTGGTGCATTTTGCTGTGGTTGTTGGAAGTTTGGTTGAAATGACAAGTTCGAAGTGTTAGAAACGTCTTCTTCTTCGTCTGATACTTCATCTTGGTGTGAATTGGTTCCGAAAAAGCTTCCTTGTGGCGGTGCGAACGCGTTTGTTTCTCCAAAATCACCAAAAGAAAATCCACCTGATCCAAACATCGATGTTGTTTGTGAAAGAACAAGGTTGGCCGCTTACAAATTTTCGAAAACAGCAAACAACGGTAGCATTGATTTATTGTGCTGATTCAACAACTCAACCCCCTAACACAAGTTCTATGTTGTTCATGTCGTCATGTTGTTGGAATTGATAACCAGAATCAGTCTTTTGTGGTTTGGTATCAATATTGTACGACCATATTACTTGAGTTTTGGCGGTTGGGTCTATTACTCGGTCGAATGGATCTGTGGTGTTTAATTTGCGATTAAATTCGAAAGTGGTGACACCAGAGATTTCTTTGCCGTATGTAAGGTTCCAATCTACTGTACCTTTTCTGCCCTTTTCATCTGTAAGTTCCATATCCTGAGGTGGTTGTTTATGCTTTATGGTCCAGCAGTCAAACAGGGTTGCATTATTTTTTTCATTGAACATAAGTACTACGTCAGAATCAGGTGCCATGTATCCGCCTAGTTGTTAACAGCGTACTACGGTTCTTACTTTCTGAAAGTCCAAAGCCTACCCATCCAGTACACTTAACTACTGTTTTGAAGTAAATTGAGTCACCCTCAACAGTCCAGTACAGAGTGTATACATCACTCATGGCTTGGCTATGTTTATATGTGATGGCATAGCACGTTGCCAGCAACATGAGTACGACAACATGTGAAAGATGCATCTTTGTTCGAATTGGTTACAATGAAAACGCTCAGCTACCTCACTCTGCTCCTTGTGATCTATTTGTGTTCCACAAACGATTTGATACGCCCTACAGATCGTGCTATCAAAAGGTTTAAGAGCTGGAAGTTTGGTTTATTCCTACACTATGGAATTTACGCTAACCTCAAACCCATGCCGAATTGCGGTGATGTTTGTTCGTGGCCACTATCATGGAATGATCGAACATGGGCTAATCATAACGTAACTACAAAAGAAGATATGATCAAGTTTAGGGAATACTATTGGGGATTGTCCAGTATTTTTAATCCAGTAGAGTTTGATCCAAACGTATGGGCAGACGCAGCACAAGCAGCTGGCATAAAATATTTTATCATGGTATGTAGTTCTCATCATTTCTAATATCAAAGACTACAAAACATTGTGACGGATTCGCAACATTCAATACGAAACTTGATGACTATAGCGTAGTTGGAAGTCAATGTCCATTCAAAAAAGACATCTTTGGCGCGACAGTAGAAGCGTTCCGAAACAAAGGGATGGGCGTAGGAGCATACTACTGCAAAGCAGATTTTCATAGAAAAGATTATTGGAATCCATTAGTATTTGCAGAAAGCGTACATGCAAATTATGACAGCATGAAAAACACAACACTATGGAACTCTTATTCACAATTTGTCCGTGGACAACTCCAAGAAATCACAGACTTGTACAATCCTGATATCCTGTGGTTAGATGGAGGTTGGACAAATGCGCCAAGAGAAGATTTGCGACTCGATATCACTGCAAAATATGCTCGAGGAAAGAATCGTGACATTTTGATCGTGAATAGAGGAAATGGATATTTTGAAGATTATTTAACACCAGTATGTCTTGCTATTGAATTAACCATTTAGGAATTCTTAACACAAGCTGGTCCCGGTTATAACCCACTCTCTGGACAAGATTTTAAGAAACCATGGGAAAGTTGTATGACGATGGGAACACAATGGGGATATATCAGAAATGATGATTACAAGACTAGTGCTCATTTGATCGATATTCTCACTACAGTTGTTTCAACAGGTGGAAATTTATTACTAGATATCGGACCAGGTCCAGATGGAAAACTACCAGAAAACGCATTATCGCGATTGCGTGATATCGCATCGTGGATGAAAATTAACGGAGAGTCTATTCATGATACAGAACCATTGTTCCCATATACACAATGGATGGAAACAATGGATCGATCAACAGTATTAAAACTCACAAGAAAAGACAGAGTGATCTATTTGACGACAATGCTTTCAAATGGTGACGCTCACGTTCCTGACACGACATATGTAACATTTGCTTATCAAAACTCATTTGGAGATTTGGACAATTATACTGTTGGACACATTGAACTGTTAGGATCGACTGTTCCAGTCAAATTTGACTTTGTGAACGATTTTCTTCATATCTATGTTCCTAGTGGTACTGTTTCACCAAGTAGTTACGCGTATGTTTTCAAAATTACAAAATAATAATGTTTGCGTCTCGTGTCAAATGTCAGTAAAGTTCCTTGTCAACGTCAAATTAGTTTACACAAACCGAGATGCAAAACAAGAGAAGACTTCTGTTGATTTTTGCGTTCTTGTTGGTGCTATTCCTCGCTGTAGAGGGTGTTTCTGCAACTCGCCATTACACAGAGGATGATTTGGACGCAGATATAGGAGATTTAGATGATTCTCTTGACGACCTCGAAGAACACGAAGCTACAGAAGACGATAACGCAGAAGAGCGCTTTGACGAGGATCCGGAGCACCTAGAATCATTCGACTATGAAGAACATGCTTTGGCAGAAGAAGATATCTATGAAAACGATCTCGCTTCAGAAATGCTAGATGACGATGAGGTTGAACTAGAAGCAGATACCACTGGTGCTGATTTTGAAGATGACGAATCCATGGAAGATACTGTCGCAGAACAGTCCAACGTTTTGAACGCGGACACTGTTGTATTGGCAAAAGAACCAGCAGTGGTTCAAGAAGTACCACCAAGAGTACTAAGCGAAGATATTCAAAAGGCAGAACCACAACGCGTCGCTGCTGAACAATCTGACGCACAAAATGCAAAACCTCAAGAAATTGCACCTGTTAAATCAGCCAAGTTTGATGGGCAAGTGCAGGAGGCTAAACCAGTACCAAACGTTGAAGTAAAAGAAGTCGTACCAGTCAAATCAGCGGATGCGGAAGTTGCTCAAGTACAAGAAGCAAAAATCAATGCTGTCGCATCAAATGTTCAACCTTTACCAAACAATGCTCAAGTTGTAGATCCACTCGCTGTCGACAAGAGTCCAAATTCGATTGTCATGGGTCTCGCTGGTTCATTCGCTGCATTGTTGCTAATTGCCATCGTTGTCGCTTCTCTACTAGTTATGAAACACAAACAAGAATCGTTAAAATCGATAAAAGAAGATCAAATGCTTTACATGAAGAATGGAAAACGATTTACAAAACCATTACTAGAAAGGGAAGAACAAGAATCACCATACATTGTCATGAGAAGACATCACGAACAAGTTTAAATAATTGCTTTTGTAATTGTTATAGCAATTATAGAGTTGATGATAAAATATAATATTCCTGCTAACCAGATTTGGTAAAATGTTTGCTGTCCCAAAAATTCTAGACCATAGGCTGGATAGAACCATAACGCTTGACCTAGGAACCATGGAAGCGCCATTGACAAACATGTCACATAAAACTCGTACGTTGGCGTGTAGCATCGCTCTAGTACAAACCCAAGAAGCGTTAAATACCAAACAAAGTATTGTACAGTACAAACTTTGTTGAAATGTACGAACAGAAAAGTTTGTAGTGCCATACAGGCAAGCAATCGACTCATACGTTCTTGTTCCTTGATCACACCTTTGTTTGACGGTACCATGACTCTCCACGCGATCACCAATACGACTGCAAATTGTGGGACAAATGCTAGTAACGATACTATTTTTGATTCTTCCGTTTGTAGGTACAATTGATAAAAATAAACTGAAAAATTGTGTCTTGGATCACTTCTTGTTAAATGGTACAAATAACTTTCAAATAGGAATTCATAGCCATATAACTTGTAAAAGATTGCAGTGAGTGGAACTAGTACAAGTAACGCTGTGAATGCGTATTTCCATAATTTGATATTTGGAAATAGTGAAAAGATGGAAGCGTTTGTTCTTCGTGAATATCCTGAAATGTACAAATAGATTGCAGGTGCGTATATGATTGGATAGATTTTGAAATGAACGGCGATGGCGAGCCAAAACGCACTTGTGAGAATCTTTTCGTCGAATAGAGCTTGCACTGATAGTAATACAAACACGACAACGAATTGATCTGCATTCCCACGCGTTGAAACGTTGATAACGATTGGATTAAAGAGCACAGTTATGCATGTCCACAGTAGAGCGCGATTGTGTCCGTGTATTCTGGTTAATAATTTCCAAACTAGATATGCCACCATCATATCAACGGCACAGAACAGTAGCTTTCCAAAACTGTAAAAAAGATAAATGTTTGGCAAAAGTAAATAGGATAGTACAGGTGTATATCGATAAGTTGCTCGCTCATATGGTGATTTTTGTTCCGACACAAATCTTGAAGCGTCTGTAAACACTACGTAATCCACGTCTGTATATTTTACAGTGTCTGTACATATTCTAGCATATAATTATTTGCACTCTTACAGTTTTGATCTTGATACCATGAAAATATAACTAACGCAATTCTTATCGCTAAACCTAGTCCAAACACTGTGCCTAACCGTGTGAGCATGTTTGTTCTTGTAAAACACTTTCAAACATCGGACAACAACTGAAGTATGCGTGTAGGTGATGTAGAAGAGTTAGTTAGAGATTGGAAAACATCTAACGATTCACGTTTTCGATTACTGCAATTTGTAGCAGTTAACGGATTTGTTTGTGGAGATTCAGTTCCCTATCGTGCGGCTTATTCGAAAAAAGGACGCATTTTCAGAAAGATTAACGTTTGTGCCAATATGATAGAATCACACGAAGATATGAAAGAAGTTTTGCTACACGAACTAGTCCATGTCAACGACGATGTTCGATGGTCTTGTGATTTTAACAACTCTGACGAACTAGCGTGCACTGAAATTCGTGCAGCAAACTTTGCAGAGTGCTCACAACTTACAGATTTGGAAGCAAGAAAGATATGTGTACAAAATGTTTCAGAAGCCTCAGTAGCACCTCATCAAATTAGAAACGTGCAACGAATGATGTCAAAATGTTTTTCTGAAGATACAAGTAACTGGGCATTTACACGCGATCAACTCTAAAGTTCATTTTATACAAATTTACCGAAGTACGTTAATATCGCTATAATATTCTTCTTGGCAGTACCTCCACTCGCTAACGCAATCATAAAGCCACCTCTTATTTACGACTTTGATCGACCATTCTAATGCTTTTTGATATTTTTCTCCCTCTGGGCTATTAATGTTAGTATTACCAAAACGCGACTTACATGCAGCATATCAAATGCGTATTCTCTTTCTTTGATAAAGCGCCACTATACTTGGCGCCACTAGCTTTGATTAAAAATTTTAGATCATTTCTTTCGTCGCCAATAAAGCCAGTTACGCTTATCACGAGCTTGCTCATATTTTTTATGCCTCCATTGTTCTGTATAGGGTAGTGGATGTGTATTTTGTGCGGGTCGACGAATTGTTTTGCTTGTATGCAATCCTCTAGCCACTGCAAACTCACTATTAGAGTATGTGGTGAGTTCGCGACAGCATACTCGAATTCTAAGCCTGTTTGGAACGGCGTTATAAATAAAGTACAGTCTCTGGAGAAGGTTTTCCTAAACTATCATGTTAGTATTAAATTTTCAAGGACATACTTGGCCTCCCAATTGTTGAATAGTCTTTTGTAACTCGTTGCGACCACGTTCGCTTGAGAATATACAAT
>JAESGV010000617.1_pt1 | contig 15467 bp, 12 predicted proteins | sample 9269781 | NCBI WGS metagenome assembly JAESGV01 (sample SAMN15741586, study PRJNA653496) | algae metagenome | isolation source: Tildeniella torsiva UHER 1998/13D and co-occurring heterotrophs from... | place: Slovakia: Slovak Paradise National Park, Hrabusice, Kosice Region | collected 2000-01-01 | reverse complement strand
ATTCTTGATGCAAGTTCCGAAGACATTGACGTTATTTATTCAAAGATTTATCAACTTGTAATGGACTTTATTTCAAAAGACTTATAATACACGTGTTCGCTGCAATCTATCCGAACTAGCTAGTTTCTGAGAAATGCACTTTTTGTAGTGCGCTCAACTTGCGCATGTCAACCATCTCAATTCACAAACAAAAAAGATCATCATGTCCGTAGCAGAACAGCTTCAGAAATCAAAGGTCTCCGATGCAGAAAAGTATCACCAACTTTCTGTTGAACTACAAGAAAAGAAAAAAGAATTGGACGGTCTCTTAGAGCAGATCAAACAATTAAAATCCACAGAAGAATCCAAAACACAAAACAAGGACTTGATTTCAAAATTGGGTAAGGACATTACCCAATTGCAAGCAAACATCAAGTCTACAACTACTGCGTGGCGTAAAGCAGATCCAGACAAACTCCATATGAACAGAACCGAATTCAACGAACTTTTATCAAGACGTTTCTTCGTGGTTCCCTCGTTTGAGATTTATGGCCAAACACCTGGTTTGTATGATTATGGTCCACCAGCATGCGCTATCAAGACAAATATTCTAAACTTGTGGCGTCAACACTTTATTTTGAGCGAAAACATGTTGGAAGTTGATTGTGTGAACTTGACACCAGAACCAGTGTTCGTCGCGTCTGGTCATGTCGAACGCTTCACCGATTACATGGTCAAAGATCTCGTCAACCACGAATGCTATCGCGCAGATAAACTAGTAGCAGAATTTTGCGAATCACAACTCGAAGATCCAAACATCTCACACGAACTCTCCATGGAACTACGTGACGTTAACAAGAGAATTGATTCGTTTGGTGAAAAAGAGTTGGGTCAACTCATCCGCAAGTACAATATTCGTTCACAAGATGGTAACGACTTGTCTGATCCATACAAGTTCAATTTGATGTTTTCCACTCCTATTGGTCCAACTGGTAAGATTACTGGTTATTTGCGTCCAGAAACTGCTCAAGGTATCTTTGTCAATTTCAAGAGATTGTACGACTACAATGGTAACAGAATGCCTTTTGCTGGTGCAACGATTGGTCAAGCCTTTAGAAATGAAATTTCACCAAGATCCGGTTTGTTACGCGTACGTGAGTTCACACTTGCAGAAATTGAACATTTCTGTAGTCCAATCGACAAAACTCACCCCAAGTACGATTCCGTTCGTGATGTGAAAATTACATTTTTATCACGCGAGTTACAAGCAATGGGTCAACCAGCTACAAATATGTCCATTGACGAAGCACACAATAAGGGATTAATTTTGAACCAAACACACGCCTACTTTATCGCAAGAACATACTTGTTCATGATCGATTGTGGTATTTTGACAAGTGGTATTCGTTTCCGTCAACATTTGAGCACTGAAATGGCCCATTATGCATCTGACTGTTGGGATTGTGAATTGTTAACAAGTTATGGCTGGATCGAAGTTGTTGGTATTGCTGATCGTTCATGCTTTGATTTGATGCAACATAGTCAACATGCAAAAGTTGAACTCGTTGCCTATGAGCAATACGCAACACCAAAAGTTGAAAATGTAGTCGTTCCAGTTCTAGACAAGAAGAAAATGTTCACACCATTTGGTACCAAGACAAATTCTATTATTACTGCAGTAAAGAGAAAATCGCACCAAGAAAATGCAAAACTCAATGAAGAGATGAAACAAAATGGTAAAGTGACTATTGAAATTGATTTGGAAGAAAACAAGAAAGAAACTGTAGAAGTTTCTGCCGAATTTTTGACCTTTGAAAACAAACAAATTAGAACCAATGGTGAAAACTATGTACCATCGGTCATTGAACCATCATTTGGTATTGGTCGTTTGATTTATTGTGTTTTGGAGCACTCGTACTGGGTAAGAGAAGAAGAAAAGAAGGTTGAACAAGATACCAAGAAGAAGGGTAAAAAGGAAGAAGATGCCGGTGTTGTACGTGCTGTTTTGTCACTACCACCAGCAATTGCACCATACAAGGCTGCTATTTTGCCAATGATTCACAACGACAAGGAATATCAAACCTTGACAAACCAACTTGTTGAAAAGCTCACAAAACACGGTATCAGCTACAAGGTTGACACTAGTGGTCAATCGATCGGTAAGAGATACTGCAGAAGTGACGATGTTGGTGTTCCATTCGCCATCACTATTGATGACATTTCATTCAAGGACGGTGCTGCTACTTTGAGAGAAAGAGACAGCTGCGAACAATTGAGAGTGCCAATCGATGAACTTGCTCCAATTATCGCAAAATTGGTTGCAAAACAAACTATTTGGCAAGATGTCAAGGGTATCTATCCAGAACAAAAGCAAACTGCATCAGAAACGGTCGGTAAGAAGAAGTAAAGAGTCTATATTTATTTATAACAATTTGTCGATAATGTTAATTACTTGGGAACCAACAATCTTTGCATCCACATTTCCATCTACGTGTCGTACAGCTCCATGGAACTTCAACATGACATCATTTGCGTGTTTCTTGTACGAATCCAAACGTATTTTGATTTTTTCTACAGTGTCATCTGGTCGTGTAACAAGTCGATTCTTGATTTCATCATTGGGTGGCGGATTAAATACCAAATGATAAATTGCTCCAGTTACGGGATCTGTTCTCTTTCCACCCATTCTAACCTCAATTTCTTTATCTTGTACATCTAGACAGATTACTGCATCGGGAAGAATTTCTTTTGCGATCATGTGCTCCGCTTGTACACCTGTTCTTGGGAAGCCATCTAGTAACCAACCACGCTCTTTGCAATCTTTTTGTGACAATCGCTCCGTTACCATGTCCATGATTAAATCATCAGGAACAAGTAGTCCTTTATCTACGTACGGTTTCACTTGCGAGCCAAGTAGTGTTCTATTATCAATATTCTCGCGTAAAATATCTCCTGTTGACAAATGGACAACATTATATTGATTCTTGATGACTTCGCAGCAAGTACCTTTACCACCAGCTGGTGGACCCAGAATAATTAATTTCAAAGGTAAAGATGGTAACTGTACAATACTTGTTTCGGAACGCCAAACAACACGCTCTGCACCACGCAAAGATTTCTTTTTTCTAACATTGTTTAACGCTTGAATAACAGAGTTTCCTACAGATTTGGCATCGCTATTTCCATCTACTGTTTTAATCAAACCTTTGAAAGACTGTGTAACTTCTTTCTCATTTGTGTAATACGTGCTTAAACGTACTTTAATCTTGTCAGGAGTGTCATCGTCGCGAGTGACGAGTCGCTTCTTGATCTCTTCAGTAGGTGGAGGATTGTATACTACATGGTAAATTGTACCTGTCACAGGGTCTGTTCTTCTTCCTCCCATACGCGTTTCTATAGCTTTGTCATCAACAGTTAATACGACTACAGCATCAGGAAGAATTCCGCGTTTTACCATCTCTTGGCTTTGACTAGGTGTTCGTGGGAATCCATCTAGCAACCAACCTCGCTCTTTGCAGTCTTGTTGCTCTAATCGATCCATTACGAGATCAATAACAAGTTCATCAGGAACAAGTTGACCATTATCCATAAATGGTTTGACTTTGAGTCCTAGTGGTGTTTGATTCTTGATATTTTCACGTAGAACATCACCAGTAGATAAATGCACGACATTGTACTCTTTTTTGATCACTTCACAGCATGTACCTTTCCCACCTGCTGGTGGACCAAGAATAATCAACTTTAATGGCGATTGTGCACTTTGTTTTGGTCTTGAAGCAAGCTTTTCACTACGAGAAGCAAGTAACAATTTTGTTTGAGTGATCGCATCTTGATCGAGTTTCTTTGGCATTTGATTTGACAATAGAGGAATCAACGTACTTGTATCACTAAAAGTTTCCGAAATACCTTGTACATTTTCTCTAAATTGTGAAATTTCCTCTTTTGCACTTTCCAAAGAATCTTCTCTTCTTTTCACAAGTCGTTTCAACAATTTTGCTTTTGGTGGATGAAAAACTTCATGATACACGCGTTCATGTAATGGATCAAAAGATCTTCCTCGTAACACATGGTCATCCAAATCATCACTATCGAGCAAAAAGATTCCTGATGGTGCGATATATTTGTTTTTCAATAGCATAGCTTGATTTTTTGTTTGTGGGAATCCATCAAGTACGAATCCTTTTGTTAACGAATCGAGCTCTAATAGCCTAGTTGTGACCATTTCGACAATAGTTTCATCTGGAATATTTTCATTTTTATCCAAATGGAATTTGGCTGTTTTTCCTAGTTCAGTTTGTCGCGTAATAGTTTCATCGGAGGCACGCGATACAAATACACGAATGATCGAATCGAGAGTGATATGTGGTGCCCCAGTTGTAGATGATAACGCTTCGCATACGTGCTCACGACCAGTTGGACAATATCCAAGTACTATTAATCTAGGAACTATTTTATGAGTTCACATGTACACAAAACTTACCATTTTGTACTTGTCCGCGTATCGTATTGATGACTTGTGCAGATACGACAGATAATGGTAATTTTGCATCAACTTGCGTGACTGCGCGTCCAAGTTCATTCCGTATTGTTGTGATATTTTGTTCATACGGCGCCAAACTAGGAGTTTGTTTGTCTTTTGGAATTTGAATGACTCTGATATCACCAGGTGGGTTATGTCTCACATGATAAATCTTGTGCGTTTCTGGGTTCATTCTTCTTCCATCAATTCGTTCTTTTATCGTCTTTTCGTCAACTCCCGTTAACTCGATCACGTAATCTGGAAAGATTGCTTCTGTATCAAATACGCGAACATCTTTTGAAAAACCATCGACGACCCATCCTCGCTCCAAACAATCATTTTGGCTCAACCTCCATTTCAGAATCTTGATTTGGAACTCGTTCGAAAAAGAATTCTTTTTGATGCTATTTTGCGCTTCTTCAACGAGTGAAGTTGGCACATGTGTAGGATCGTTCACTATTTCGTATGGTAGTTCTTCCAAATTGACACGTACGACACGGAAAGTATCAACGATCCGTTCGCATTGTGTTGTCTTTCCGGAACCTGGAGCTCCTAGTACAAGTACTTTTAATTGGTTTGGTTTTCCATCTAGTTTTGCTTTTACGGAAGAGTAGACTTTTCCTGGATATACATCTGCGTTGATGAGAGTGACGACGCCTTCAAAGCAGGATAATACATCTGCGATATTGGCATCGAAATGAACATTGTAGTCATCTTGACTTGGAGTATTTGTTTCTAGTACGAGTACGTGATTTGGATACTGTGCGAGTTCTTGTAATTGTAACGCTTGGATTCTATCTTGTGGGAATCCGCTTATTATCCATCCTTGCGAAGTAACTTCTGATCGATTTAACGCTTGTTTAAACGCGTTGACAATGCCACCTTTTTGTTGAATTAACTCTTCCAATGTAATGTGTACGAGCTTGTACTCGTTTGCTATGCGTTGACATAATTCTTCTTTTTTTGTATTTGTTTTTCCTAACACGATAATCTTTCTGAAGCCCTCTTTTGGTTTTTCGAGAACGGATATGAGGAATGATATTGGATCTTTTGGTTTTGTGACGGTGACTTCTGTGAGTAATCGTTGAAACATGCCCAATAAATCGTGTTTTGCGACATAAGTATTTACGTCTTTGTGAAACTGGTCCTCTTCGCTAGGATCCAGTGTCGTCATGTTATTTGTAAGAGTAAAAGTTGCCACGCGGGAAAGTTATTGAATGTTCAAATATTCACGCATGTAATAAAAAATATGAATACATTGTGAACGCCCGCCAGGTAGATAGTGTTATGAGATTGTTTTGAATATTGTTTGACATCTGATGGTTGACTGGCAAAGCAAACAAATGCACTCTTTCAGTGATGTAGATGTTCGCACGAGAGAACTGTGTTCTACAAACAAAAACCTCGATGTTTTACTTTCAAAACAACTTCAAGGTTCTAATCACGTTGGCTATTTTCGCTTTCCAACAAAAGAAATCTCCTCCAATCAGAAAAACATAAAACGAGAAAGCTCTAGAAAAACATCAAATAGCCCATCTGCTTTCTGGAAAACATATGCAAGTACTACGCCATTTTCCAAAAGAACAAACTGGTTCAGAGCCAAAGTAGTAACATACAAAGCATCAAAGTCCAACACCATCAAGTTCTGTGTTGGTGCGACAACTGACTGTTTGTACAGAGATTCCAGTCAGGGAGCTGGTGTATTTCTTGGTGGTGTAAATGACACAAACTTGTCATGGTCAGTAAATGCGAAATACAACTTGATGCACCGTGGCGAATACACATCGCCAAACTCTAGCGGCTCCAATGAATACATTTCTTGTCGGGGTGCCCTTGTAGATGTCATTCTAGATTTTGAAACATCCTACTTGAAGTTTTATGTAGACGGTATGTTCATAGGAATGTACAAGGTACCACTAGATAAACCGCTCTATCCTGCTGTGTCTTCAATGGGATACTTGCTATTCCAATGTTGACCAAATTTTCGCATCCAAAGTCGAAAAATTGTGAACACAAGCTACAGTTTATTAGAACTTTAGAAAACTTTGATAGTAAACCAGATGGGATGCAAATCATCCACTTCGTTTTACAACCCTGGTTAACCAACAACAAAAAATGCGTGTGGGCTTAATTGTCACACTCGCAGTCGCTGCTGCTGCAGTGTATCTAAATTGGACCTCGCCCAACATCATAACTAGACTCACACTGTTCTCTGGCTTCGCGAACCAACCACCAAAAGAAAAGAAGACAATTCGAATCGGTCTTCTTGGTGCATCAGCAATCGCACCAATCGCTGCTATAATACCTGCACAATTACATCCATCTGTCGAAATCACCGCAGTTGCCGCAAGATCAAAATCAAGAGCTCACGAATTTGCAAAAAAACACGGTATTCCAAGAGTACTTGCAACGTATGATGATATTATAAACGATCCAGAAATTGACGCGATCTATAACCCGCTTCCAAATTCTTTGCACTTTGAATGGACAATCAAAGCCATCAATGCGGGTAAACATGTGTTACTAGAGAAACCATTTACAAGTAACGCAAAAGAAGCGCAAGCCATTGTTGATGCCGTCAAAGAAAAGAACAAGAACGGCGGTGCAGATACACAAGGACAACGTTTCAAAGGTGATGTTATCGTTATTGAAGCGTTTCACTGGAGATTCCATCCTCTAGCGCTACGTGTTCGTGAAATTATGGACTCTGGTGTATTAGGTCGCATCAAGAGCACAAACACTACACTGACAGCACCAAGTATTGCATTCAGTGATGATGACATACGATTTAATCTCACGTTATCTGGTGGATCCATGATGGACACTGGATCGTATACAATCTCCACTAGTCGTTGGTTATCTATTTCAGAGAAGGATTATTCTACAAAGAGTGAAGAACAAGTGGAACCTATTGTTACAAGCGCTGAATCTGAAACCATTTTCAAAAATGTTGATCATACTATGCGAGCTACACTCAAATATCCAAACGGTGTCGTTTCGTACTTGCATTCTAGTCTCAAAACTACTCTACCTGGCTTGTTCCTCTACGCAGAAGGTGAACTAGGTTCTTTGTACGTGTACAATTTCATTGCTCCTAGTATCTATCACTATTTGACAGTAACAATAAAAGATAAAACGACAACTGAGAAGGTGTATGGAAATGGTGCGCCGACGTACTATTATCAGCTGGATGGATTTGTGAAAGCTGTTCGTGGTGAGATCAAGCCAAGCGAGTATTATAAGCATGGAATCACAAGTGCTGAAGAGGCTGTGAGAAACATGAAAGTTATGGATCAAGTCTATGAGAAGTCAGGACTTGGAATAAGAGGTGTTCAATAATACAATTACATTATAATTTTTAAATATACGTGACCCTTTTCAAAATATGTTGCTATTTCAACGTAACGGCACGGGCAGTAAAGATTTAAAGCCGTCGATTTTGCAATCCAGATGACTATTATGCTATTCATCTTGGACAACATGTGAACAGTAGCCAATAATCTACAACGTAAGTGACAGTGCGCGAAAAGATATCCAATCGCCCGCAGTGACAATTATGATGATATGACAAAGTCTGTTGAAAAGCACTCGTGTACGCACTGTGTCATCGCATAGTTATTCGAAAGCTTAACTAGCCAAAAAAAGATTAATAATCGACAAAATATTTCTTACTGTAATAAAATAGTAATTTACAGTAAACTAATTGTTCTAGTATTTGGTTAGGGAATTACTGTCGTATATCAGGTTACAGTTTCTCGACTTGCGTTTTCTCCATAGCCGACAACTATTTTGCATGTGTAACTTCAAACAGTCTTAAGGTACTCGATACCCATCCTCGAGTACTTTGCATCATACTCGAACCCTTTCCTCCACTCTACTAGTGACCTCTACTGCATGTACCACAACTTTGACTGCCATTTCTCGAGCCGTTTCGAACGCGTTCGTCAAACAAACACGATATTCGTAAACTAGACACTCTGTAGAACACTCCTATGTTACGTCCCAGCCGTCTACTCGACACGGCTGTCCGTAACGTGTCCAAACAACAACCTGCCCTCAGAACATGGATTTTTTACGAGGTTTGTTGTAAATTAGTCAACTTGACATTATCTTTAACCTGTTTTAGCCAGATTTTAATTTTTTGATTCCAAAGAGCACCCCTTCTCGCCTATCACTTTCCACATACCCTCTGCGGACAACTAGGACCAAGTCTATTTTGCAGGATGACAAGATTGACCAATAACTGGTGGCCAACCTTACCAACCACCAATAGAAATCGAGGACACCCGAAATAGAAGCCAACGCAGGATAAATTCGGCTCTACCAACTGCAAAAAAACGAACACACATCACAACCATGGCTCGTACTAAGCAAACTGCACGTAAATCAACTGGTGGTAAGGCACCAAGAAAACAACTCGCTAGCAAGGCCGCCAAGAAGTCTGCACCATCTACTGGTGGTTTGAAGAAGCCCCACAGATACAAGCCAGGTACCGTCGCATTGAGAGAAATCAGAAAGTACCAAAAGTCTACTGAATTGCTCATCCGCAAGCTTCCATTCCAACGTTTGGTAAGAGAAATCGCCCAAGACTACAAGTCTGATTTGCGTTTCCAATCCAACGCCGTACTTGCTCTACAAGAAGCCGCCGAATCCTACTTGGTAGGTCTTTTCGAAGACACTAACTTGTGCGCCATCCACGCCAAGAGAGGTATGTTTTATTTTTACTTTTTATTGACACCTAATAGTAACTATCATGCCAAAGGATATTCAACTCGCCAGACGTATCCGTGGAGAGCGTACCTAAATGATTTTTTAAATGGAAGTCGACTAGGCTTTGTAAACCGCCCTTTATTTATAATGTTCTCTTGTTAATAAACTCTAATATCAATACATATTTTTTTACTGTTCTCGTCCAACGGCTACAATTTGGTGTAACGGCTATTATGTTCCAGTAATTAATAATGAGGTCAAGTGACTAGTTTTGGTTAGAAGCTCGATATTGCCAACATACTGTAGTGGATAGATATTTATTGAATAGCAGCAAAGATAGTTTGATTTCTGAATAAATCCATAGTTAACGTGCTAACGAACGCAGGTATAGACCGGTACTTTGTCAAATAGTCTGTCACCCGCGTATCCAACGAAGCTGTAAAATCTGTTTCGTGCAGCACAAATTCCATCTTGTCATTGAACGAAAAGTACAAAAAGTCATCAGGTGTTTCCGCATACATGCTGCTTAGCTTGTATCGATTATTGTTCTCCATATCTACGCGGAATCCAAATAACAAATATACAACGCGTCTAAAGTCGTGAATCTTTTTGTGGAACACTTCTTTGAGTCTCGCATAGCGTACTTCTCCATCTGCGTGTTGTTTCTTCAATTCATTTACATCTTCTTGCGTATTCGCAGAATTTAACTAGTTGTCAGTAACTATGAAACAAAGCATACCCTTCTCTGCAGATCTTCTACTCTTGTCGATAAAATCTTATTTTCTGCTCGCATGCTTTCCAATTCATTATTTCCTTTAGCTCTCGCTTGTGTTTCTGGGTTAATAGACATGTGTAACACTTTAAATTTATCCCAATTGACATCTCCACGACCCATACGATGATCATGCTCCGATAACTGCTTTTCCAAATCTTCTATTCTTTTATTGAGCGGATCCTATCCTAGAGTTATAGATTAAATTTGATCTTACCATTGCGTTTTGCAATTGTTGTTTTTCAGATTCAAGTACAGTTACATCTTTTGTCAATCGAGCAATTACGTTTTCTTTGGATTCTATTTCGGAATCTTTTCGACTTAAACTGGCTGTTAGTTGCGAATAGTCTCGTGTGAGTGATTCTATTTGTGAATTTCTCTCACGTAATGCATTTTCCAATTCACGAATAGTATCGTTGGTCGCATTTCCAGTTTCTACAGCCAATTGTTTTTCGTACGATTCGATCATTCTTTTTCGTGATTCTAGTTCTGTACGTAGGATCATTGTCTCTTTGCGTAGTACTTCTGAGAGTTTTCGTTCTTCGTCCAGTTGCGTTTTAAGTTTTTCTGCAAGTGCGTTTGCTTCATGACTTGTTTGTGTAACTGATGCGTGAACTTTCTGAAGTTTTGTCAATTCATCTCGTAGTGTATTATTGAGTTCGATCATGCTCTTGTTTTCCATTTCTAGTTTTTTCAGCGAAGTTGCGATATCGTGTGCTTGTTTCAACGGGAATGCTAAATTCCATTCTCGAAGTGAATAATTGGCTTTGTCGAGATCGGAAGTTATTCGTACCAAATCTTGGTGAACTGTCTCGAAACGACGAGCGCGATCTTTGAGTCCCTCATTCTCTGCGTACGCAATATCCAACTCTAACGTAATCTTTTTGAGTTCTGTATCCTTGTTCTTGTTTTGCGCAACTTCTGTTTCGAGTTTTTTAATCTTTTCTTCGAGTTCGTGCTTCTGTTGTTCTAGTATTGTAATATGTCCCAATTTTTGTTGTAGTTCTCGTACTTTGGTTTGACTTTCGTCGTACTGTTGTCTTATCGACTCATTTTCTTTAGTGTGCGTTGATACAAGTGTTAATAATCGTGTAATTTTTTCTTTGTATTCTCTCGACTCGTTTTCTGCGAAGTTCTTTTCGATTCTTATTTTATCAAGTGATAATTGTAACTCTTTGTTGTTGTTTTCTAATTGACTGATTCGATCTTGTGCTATTGCGAGTTTTTGTTCAAATTGTAGTTTGTGAACGTGTTCTGTGCTTTCGTGCTTTTTGCCATCTGCTTTTATTGCTTCGTCGTACTGTTTCTATTAGGTGTTAGAGTGTGAACAGATTTCATACTTTTGATATTTCGAGTGCTTGTTCGTGTTCCACTAGTTTTTGCGCATATAAATTATTTTGTATTTCTAACTCTGCTTTAGATGATTTTAACTCCTTGTTGTGTTAATTTGTAGAAAATAAAACATACTTGAGCATGAGTTTCAGCTTTTTCGCGAAAATCCTTCTCCATGGCTACATTCTTTCGCAGTAATTCGTTCTCACGTTTTGTGCCATCCAACTCATGTTTCAATTGCTCTACGAGTTGATGCAAGTCCAATAATTCTTTTGTGTTAAAAATACAAAAAGACGTACCTTCTCGCCTCTCATCCAACATTTGACTAAAACTCTCCTCTAGTTTTCGTTTCTTCTGGCTGCGTATAGATCCTTCTACACCACTCACATTTAGACGATCTTCGATACCCTCCTGAAAGTCGGCATCGTCTTGGTAAATTTCAAACATTTGTTCATTGTTTGAAGTGTTGGCGTTCCAATGTTCATCGAATGCATTCAAGTCGTCCATACCGCCAATTATTAAAGTTGACCAAGCAAAGTACAAAAAACTGGTTATGACAGAGTCCATTGAGGATAAGATTCGGTCGGTAGCGTTCCAGAAACGTATACGAGTTGAAGAGTTCTTTCAAGATTTCGATACGCTACGTTCTGGATACATTTCGACAGATCAATTCCAGCGATGTTTGAGCATGCTGGGTGTACAAGTAATTGGAAGAGATTTTCAAAAATTAGTTGATAAGTACTACGAACCATCAAAGAAAAAGATAGACTATCCTCGATTTGTTAAGGCCATTGGCGTAGGTAAGCTCGCATTGAAAAGTTGCGTGACAAATAGTATTTACAACACAAAACTTGGAAAAGCAACCACGCGGTGAGACGTATGATGTGAGACCCATGTTACAGAAAGAGCCGCAATGGTTACTCGACGAACAAATGCACACGTTACGAGAATTACTCGCAAAACTAAAAGACGAAGCAGACCACAAAGGTCACGTAGTTAGGAGCTATTTTGTCGATTTCGATACACATAATCACGGTCTCGTAACTAAAAGTCAATTCTTACAATCCATTCCGTTTCGCAACTTGACAAAAAACGAGTTAGAAATTATTCTCCAACGTTATACAAACGCGGATGGACTATTAAACTATTTACAGTTTCATGAAGAAATAGAAGGCAAAGATGAAATCAAAGCATACCAACCAGGACATACGAGCACGTATTTAGCAAATAGAAAACGAGAAGAAGAACAAAATGCAGACGATGTCGAAGACCAGTTACGCATATTACTAATGAAACATCGGCTACGTTTAGAAGAAAACTTTAGAGATTATGATCCTCTTCGTTCTGGCTTCATCACCGCAAACCAATTTAAATCGGCACTAGGAAGCATAAAATTCCCAAAAACGAGATTAACAAATGAACAACTTGATGCGTTAGTGAGTAAATATATTCAACAATACGACGAGACAGAACACAAGGTCAAATACTCTGACTTTTTGGAGAATATGAATCGCGTGTTCACAGAAAAAGGATTAGAGAAGCAGCCAACGCGAACGCCAAGCGCACCAACGCATCTTTTATCAACAAGTAAACAAACACTCACCGATAACAAAGAATCCGAGATCGAAGCCATTATTCGAAAAATCAAAAACATGGTCGCAACAAAGAGAATTTATTTGAAACCGTTTTTCCAAGATTTTGATAAAGTGACAAAGGGAACCTATTCGACGCATCACGTATCCAAACATCGTTTCGAACGCGCATTGTACATGTTGGGAATCAAACTAAACACGCGTGAGTATGATCTACTGTGCCAAAAGTATGACGATAAGAGTAACGGTGATGTTAATTATGTCATGTTTATGAACGATATTGAAGAAGGAATTCAAGAACAAGAATTTACTTTACAAAATGAGTACAAGGCGACGAGTAAACCAAGATCTCCAAAATCGAGAAATGAACAATCATTGGAGGACGTATTGGAAAAGATTGTATTTCGATTGTACGTGGATCGCATTCGTTTGGAGGAGTTTATTAATGATTATGATCCACTTCGTTCTGGACTTGTAACTGTTACACAATTTAGGAGTGGACTAAGTAGCGCAAAACTCAATGTTGGAAATGAAGAATTTGGAATATTACTAGATGCCTATGGAGAAGGAGATCGAAATGTCAAGTGGAAACGTTTCTGTGACGATGTTGATAAAATCTTTACTGAGAAACACTTGGAAAAAGATCCTAGAAAGGAGACCATCGACAACAAATCATTTGCACAAACGACCAAAGAGAAGCGACTACCAAAAGTTCCATATGAAGATCAAGGTACTCGCGACGTACTCGAAAAAGTCATTTCTTACGTCAATACAAGGCGAGTTGTATTAAAACCAAGATTCCAAGATTTTGATAAATTCAATCGTGGAAAAGTGACACCAGCACAATTCTCACAATGTTTGGACAAGATTTTTGGATTCAATGAAAAAGAGTTACAAAGACTTGTAGATAACTATTTTGAGCCAAGTTCAGGATACTGCAATTACAACAAGTTTATACAAGATGTTGATCCAGAAGAGTTGAACACGTTAGGAGATACAAACTTTCAAAAAGAATTGTTGTTTACAAAATCTAAAGCAATGTCTTCTCCAGATGACGTTTCAAGTACTAGAAACGCCAATTTGGATCGACTTATGGTCGAGATACGATCTCAAGTATCACAGCATCGTATACGTTTACGTGAGTTCTTTGTTGATCATGATAAACTGCGACATGGACTAGTTACTCCAAACAAGTTTAGAGCAGGACTTTCCATGGCGAAAATCATGCTAAACGAGTTGCAACTGAAACTATTGGAAGAGTGTTTCCGAGTAGAGGTGCCTGATCAACCAACACTTGTCAATTACGTTGATTTTTGTGACTATGTTGATCTTGTATTTACTGAGCCACGGTTAGAGAAATCGCCAACGAAAAAGATATCGAAATTCCATTCTAAACCACGGTTTACGTTGAACTATCATGAAAGTGGGCTAGGAAGTGATGCAGAGTCACAACTAGGTCTAACATATGAGAAGCTAGTGAATTTACTCAATACGAGACACTTGTTGTTGAAACCATATTTCCAAGATTACGATCCATTGCGAAAAGAACGTGTTACTGTTACTCAGTTTTCGTCGGTACTTGACAAGTTGAATGTAAATTTGAGTCCTAAGGAGGTACAGAGCTTAGTGGATAGATATATCGACGAACGAGGAGATGTCGATTACGTAGGCTTGTGTAGCGATTTGGATAGAATGTCAACACCACCGGCCAGCATAAATCCTCATATTAAATAAATGTTTTACGAAGTTGGAAATTTACTCTTGCACTGTTGACGCTTGCTACAGATACCAATCTCACAACGGAGTTAAGTCATAGTAACTGTGCGAATGCAATGTGAATTACATGTACAATGTGAACTAACAAAAACCAAGCAAGTATTTTTAGAGGTGATCTAAAATTGCGCTCTTATTCATTCCATTCCTGTTCATTGGCTAATCGTCCAGCAAATCCTACTCGTCAACGTCTTTCATTATTAGCGATATTTTTAAAAATAGATCGCTAGTCGTATAAAAATATTCCATTCGCTGCAAATAACAGATATCAGAAAAACAACAACATCATCAACAACATGAGTACCGCTGTAGTAAACAACAATGCACTCGCTACAAACAACATGGTAAAGCCACAAATGGCACCAGGAGAAACAGTCGTCACACAAACCACCGTCACACAAACACTTGCTCCAGCTTTCGTACCAGAAAGCAAGGGCTTCGCCATCTTTTCATCAGTCTTCGGCGCCTTATCCGCACTTGGCTGGTGGTTGGGCTCAGTCTTGAATTTGACTGCCATGGCACTCGCCCTTCGTGATTCCTCATTTTATTACACACCCATTGGAGGCTTGCTCGTAGCAGGTTTCTCTTTGTGGTTCATCGCTTCACTTTTGAACTGGGTACCAAACTTTGGTGGTTTCGCCAAGGTCGGACCAAACGGAGCTAGAGATGGATATCACATTTTCAACCTTTTCGCTAACTTACTCGCTGCCATCTCCATGGCTTTGTTCATCACTGGTGCAGCTTGCTGGTTAAGTGGATTCAACAACGTAAGATATCACGGAACTATCGT
>JAESGV010000616.1_pt1 | contig 15487 bp, 8 predicted proteins | sample 9269781 | NCBI WGS metagenome assembly JAESGV01 (sample SAMN15741586, study PRJNA653496) | algae metagenome | isolation source: Tildeniella torsiva UHER 1998/13D and co-occurring heterotrophs from... | place: Slovakia: Slovak Paradise National Park, Hrabusice, Kosice Region | collected 2000-01-01 | reverse complement strand
ACGATCGTTGTTCATATGCATTCCAATCGATCCTGTACTTCCGTTGTTCGAGTTCATAAATGACAACAAACTATTCTCAGATAGTCGTGGACCCATAGATGTTGTTATTCTTTGTGGTTGTTGGTTTGGTATCATATTCACAGGTGGTGTAGGTGGTGACTGTCTTTTGATTTGTTGTTGTTGTTGCTGTTGATGCATGGGCGGAGTTGGAGTTGGTGCTTGTCTTCTTCTCGAACTGGTAATGTTTGGATTATATAAAGGATCGATCATCATTATGAGTGGAGGCTGCGTAGAGTCTTGGTATTGTTGATTTTGATTCTGACTTGGTTGTTGCAACGATTGCATGATTGGAGAAGGTTGTTGCAGTTGTTGTTGCTTGGGTGTATCGTCAAAATTATCTTCATCGTCGTCTTCTTCTTTGACATTTTTCGCTTTCTTTTTCTTTCCACCCTTAGTTGATGTATTCTTTCTCTTCTTGCTCGCTGGTGAATCTTTTGCGCCTGGGTACTTGACGACAAGACGTTGACCTTGCTTGCCCATCATGTCGTCAAAATCGTTCTTGTCTCCATACATTTGTAGTTGTCCAGTCATCATGTTGTATTGTGTGTTTGGTGTATTGTCGTTCTGGATGGTAAAGGTTGAGCTTGAACAGCCGTCAATATCCAAGCCTTGTTTTGTCACTATAGTAGGATCCTCCTTGATAGAACGTGCTTCTTCTTGCAACTTGCGCATCTCATCGCGTGTATCCCTCGCTGTTCTATCATCGCCTCCTGTTTGATTGTTTCGTTCCAACATTATTGTCAAAACTTCGATTCTTCTTTGTATACTGTTCAACCTTCTGTAAGGCCAACGAGGGATGTTAAATTCTCGACACAAACGTTTTAATTGAGTAAGCGATATGCCAAGTATTTGTGCCGCGTCGCGAATAGGCATGTCGAAGCATTGGGCGATATCTGGATACGTAATATTCTTTCTGTGTTTTCTTATTACTGCTTTTCCATTCTCCATAGTTACGGGAGATTCGCTTTCGCCAGGTGACAAGTTGCCATCATCTGGAGCTGATGTATTTACATACATTGGCTGTAAGTTCTTTTCATCGCCACTATTTGTCATTGCTTACAGCGAAGAGTAGAGAAACGCGGTTATGCGTGAACGTTATCAAGATTTTTTAGAATCCGTTTTAGCCAATAGGCCAATAGAAATCGTATGTTTACAATGAATTATGCACTGGTAAACCGTCCAAAGCTTAATGGAGAAACAAGCAATACAAAATTGACCGTAAGCAGACCTCACTTTAAATCTCGCGTTGTATTTTGACTGGTTTTGTTCACGAACAAAGAATAAGAAAACTGTTACTCATAGTCACACGAGTAGCTGAGCACGTTCTATGTAGCGTGTCCCAGAAAATAAACAATGCACGCTAACTAGTTCATACCCCTAAAAATGGGTTTGGCTTCATCTTTCAAACATCACGCTGATGTTTTTACTGTTACACTAGACACAATGCAGGATAGTCTTTCTCGCTAATTTCTAATGATCGTGTGACTTGATCAAACGTCTGTTCGGTTAATAAATGATATGAATCTTACCTTCCAAGGACAAGGTTGCATCGATGGGCATCCAGGTACTGTAATCTCTTTGTCGTTGTAGAATACTCTCACAAAATGATTTCCATTCTCTTCAGACAACTCAAACACCAGATTTGATGCATATGATGGCCAGAAGCCATCGAAGTTACCGAGTAAGCTAACCAGTGGAGCAATGGTTGTATCATGTCCACTAAATAGAGCATACTTGAGATCCTTGTCTTCACCTGAAACAACACTAGCGAGTTTTGATTTTACACGACCAAAGAATTTTCCAATACTATTATTAAAAAGACGAATTTTGAACTTACCCTAACTTGACGTAGTCAGTAGAGTTTAGGACAAATTGATATTCAGTTTCAGCAATGCGAATAATTTCATCGACCAACTCTACTGTAAAATCTGGTGGAAGTGGGAAATTGTGTGAACGTCGGCACCAAAAAGTATCATAGATCTGAGTCCAATCAGGGAAGCCTTGACTAGTTCCGTTCAAAAATTTAAGTCTTTTGGCTAAATCGTTCTTGAATGGAGTGATAGTCTTCTCCCAATCAACAAAGCGTTTAGTTTTTATAATATCACCACGAATAACGCTCAATCGAGGACATATTTTGTAGTTGGGGAAGAAATCGCTTACTGTGAGTTCTGTTGTTTCTATGGAAATAATTTCTGCAGTATCCAGTTTCGTAGCCGCTTTGGGTGGGAATAGACCAAGCAACTGTGACTGTGCACTCAAGAATGTACGTGGTATGTCTGATGATTCAACATATACTTGTTTGGAACCATATTCTGGTTTCACAGTGTCCAATAATGAAGCATACTTTTTGCGTAACTTTTCTCCCAACGCGAAATGCTGTTTCATGCCAGTAACAGTAAGTTGACCCGCAGCGCAGTTCCCATTAAAACTCTCAATATCTTTTTTGTATGTTTTTCTGTAGAGTCGTGGGAATTGTGGATTTGGTGTGTCAAATATTTCGAGTGGTACTGCCTCAATTGTCGCAGGCAATGGACAATCCCATTCTACTGGTGGTAAATTTTTTGGCGAAAATGAAAAGATTGGTGTCCTGTCTCCATGCCTCGTCACTACGGTAACAAGTTTGACTTTGGCAGACTCTTTTATCACGTGCGACTTGTATGGAATAGCACTAACAAAAAACATAGCGTAGCACAATATGACCACTATGGCCAGGGCACCACCTGCCACCTTCATCTTTAAAAGTTGCGTTTTGCGCGAAATTTCTATTTTGCAGACAGATTTACAACACTGTTACTGAACAGCTAAAGGATAACAACTAGCGCGCGACTACTGTAAATCTGGCCCATCTGTACGGAAGCTTAGCGGTAGAGCCGTTGAATAAGTCTCAAGCTGAGATGTGAAGCTCGACAGCAGATTTGGAGAAAGCTTGCTCATAATGTAGCTGCGGTCGCGTTATCGCGCTAAATTCCAATGAAAATCTGCTTGTTGATCAGCGGTTTGTGTACGTTTTACTCCATTCATTAGGAAATACTTTTGACTCTTCTATGGCCGCGCCATCTGACAATTTGCGATAGAGATTCTCTATACTCTTTCATAATAATTCCTTGGTCTTTCTATCCTCAACAAAGTTTTAGTAGCTAACGAACACTCAACCGCCAAGCGACGATACTTGATTGGTGGTTAAAGTTCTTCTTCACTTTCCGTATTTTCCAACTTTTCTAAGTTAAGCAAAAAGAAATTACAAAAGATAATAATTACTCCGGTAGGAGGTGATTAATTTGGAACCATTGCTTGATTGCTGTCGAAAAGCCTTTGCCACAAAACTTTTTGTCTTCTGCACAGCTTCAGCAAAAAAAGTTCTGTAGTGTCTTTGGATGTATGTCGAGACCTAATAATCAAGAACAAGCGCAACCCGACTATGCGTCGCAGCACGCACAACGTAGAAACGTGCACGACGCTTATCCTCATACACAACAGCAGCAAGAGTGGCTACCAAACCTATCGCATGCACTGTATAATAATTTCGACGGGCGACAAAACATGCAACCTAAAGGCGAGCACCAATATCACCCGTTTTCTCAACAACACAACTCACACGGCATGCATAGTTTACCGCCCATGCACCAACAACAGACATACTCGTACTCTGTGCAAAACCAAAAACAAATGGCTGTAGATGGCGGTTTTTCTCATCCTAAACCATTGTCCTATGCTGTGAACAACAATGCGTTTGCACCTACGGTTCCGCCAATGAGTTCACCAAACAGTGCTATGGACAAACAAAACTATACAACAGAACGGTTTGCAGAAATTCCAAAGACACAGGCACCACATACACCAATCCCAAAACAAGAAGACTGGTATGTGCAAGTGAAAATCGTGAATGGACGTTACGACCGTGTTGGCGAGTGTTGGCTAGACGAAGGTCAGAAAAAAATACATTTGCTTGTAGAGACAAACATTCCAAGACACTTGATCAAACTATGCACTGTATACTGTGAAAAGGAGACGAATAACAAGAGAACCAAAGTGTTCGCTGTTCCAAACAGTAGTGGTTCGACAAGCGATGAAGAATCGACCACACCAACAGAAAATAGAAGAAAGCTTACCGATATGGCTCCAGGCAAGCATTTCGAGTACTACAAAGGATCATGGAAGTATACATACCGTTGCCAGAGTGGTTTTCCGGTCAAATCTGGAATTACACATTCTCCATTGCGTTTCATTGCAGAAGTGTTGATCTCACGAGAAGGCGAAGAAGATCGCATCATGTCGTTCATAAGTGACGAACAGTTTTACATGTACTCCAAGATACCTGAAAACGTAAAGCTCAAGAAACAGCAACAACAACAACCGGCCGGTTCAAGAAGAAACTCGGATGAAGATTTAACACCAAAAGATACACCACCAACACCATCGTTCCGTTCTACCGAGGAACAATCACAAACGTCAACTGCATATTCGACACCGAGCACGCATGTATCTCCGCCGGTTGACTTTATGACTGCCTTGAGTCAACAACAAGAGCGATTAGAATCTGTTGAAAAGACACTTCTCAGTATGCCACGAACAGATAACCAAATGCTACAGCGACTGTATGACTCGATCCAACAGATTGGTAGCAGACAAGAAACACAGTTCCAACAACAGATGAGAAGTATCAAGGAACTACAAGCTGGGCAAGATGATCTAAGGAGACATTTGCGCGGTACAACAATCACAAACCTTTTCTCTAGTAGCCTAGATATGGACAAGTATGTATTGTCCAAGTTTGACTTTACTGCACCAGCAATTGAGCCGCAGACCAAGAAACGTAAAGTTGATAGTCCTACTCTGCCGACAGAGATCGATATTCAAGTAGTACGACTGGACAATGGTAACCGATCCGTACTACGAGAAGAATCATTCCCTAGTGGTATCGTGGAAGCAAAACAAGGTGATATAGTATCATTACAATTGAGTCACACGAGTAGTGAACCTCTGCTGTACTTTGTACTGTACTGCGACTTGATCTACTCGCGTATAGAAACGCTATCAGCCGAAACTAGTCGTTTTGTAGAGGTAGAAGACAAGATGGTGGACTGTGGTACCAAGTCGTTAGTGTTGATTGAACCAAATGCGACAATAGTGCATCAGATACCGCTCCATATTGAAGACAGATTCATCAGTAAGGATCAAGATCGCGGTATGATTCGATTCAAAGTTTTTGCCATCCCTACAAGTCGTTATAGTAGTTTTATAGATAATGGAAGTAGAGATTCTGAAGAATGGACGATTGCGAATAGAGTCATGCTTGTTAATGGAATTAAATAATATTTTGATTATTGTATCTGCTTGTTCTTCATTGTTACATTCCACAACATATTTTCTGTGAAATGAGCAAAAGTGTATCAGACTCTGAATGTCATTTTTGTTTGTCTAATCAGTTATGTTCAGCTAACCTACTAAAGTAACATCATGTGCGTCTGAAACTAAGGGTGGTACTTGGTGATGCGTGTTAAAATTTTTACAATCAAGTTATGGGACAGGTTTCAACGATAAAAGTTGTTCGCCGACGATAACCCCAGCACATTGATCTTACAGCGTAGCTTTAAGAACACCAAAGCATCGTAAAAAGGCGCGAATTTTATTTACAAAAACAACAATGTCTACTGTGTCGACAAAGTACGTACCGATAAAGCAGCAGCAACATAATATTCGTCCTACTGAGGGATCTAGACCAGCTAACCTACCAGAAAAAGCAAATTCAGTTGTTCAAAAAAGTTCCATTTGCTTTGCTGAGAATCGACCAGAAGCAGATCCTGATGTTCTATTGCACTCGACGAAAGAGCTCCATTATGATGTAATGGGAGAATACTACATGAATGAGAGCTCGAAATTACACGCAGATAGAATGAATGAGAAAGAAAAAATGAAAGAGCTCATCAAAGATTTGCGAGGTGTACATTATGAACTTGGAAGTGATCAAACAAACCTACAAAGTACGCAAAAAGAACACTTTCCAGGCCATGATTCAAACTTGCTAATTGATAACAAGAAAAGCATCATTGCAACAGGAAAAGGGCCTAGTGGTAAGACGAATGTTACAAATCAATCAGAACGAGATGTCAACGCGTGGAAAAACAATTCTCTACAAACTACAGCGCAATTGGACTATGCATCTCCGTATCAACAAATGAAGAAGAATCTAGAGGGAGGAAAGACACTTGTACCAGAAGCACGAAAACGAGGAGCATTTGATACTTCAGTAGCTCCTGAGAGGCAAGTGGATACATCACTATTCAAAGACGATGGAATAGAGGCAGAAAGAAGAGCCATGTCACACCTGAATGAGAATATTGGAAACGATAGAGGAAAGATTGTTCGAGAAATGAGGACTTCTCACTTCTTCTTTGGTGATGAATCCCCAAGTCGCGATACTACTACATCTTCGTCATATGGTCCAAAACAATCTGAAGCCAAGGCGAAAATCGATACGTATGTTTCGTTGTTTCTTATTAACGTGCGTAGTGCATTATTGCGGAGTAAGAGTAATATTGTACTCGGTGATGAAAAAGATAACGATACAATGATGACTTCGTACCAAAAGGATATTGGAGAAAAGTCAAAAGAGTATAATCATACGCCGCAATCAAAACAGGCATCGGTTCAAAGTCGCAATACGCTACGGGACACCATGCGCGGTACGAGTGTCATTCTCGGTTCTGATAGTAAAACGATGACAACACATTACGATGGCGAGTTCAGACACATCAAATATCAACCAAATTCGACCAAATAAACTATTGTGTACACTATTCTTTTTTAAGTTTTGAGTTTTGCATTGCTATTTCCATTTCCTCTTTTGATACTGTGGTGAAGGCTCGTTTCCATTGTTGTTTAATCTACATTGTTATTTTTCATTCACACAACAAAATTACATCGTAGAATATAGTTCCTGGTTTGTGCTCCGGTAGAACAAATTGCGTAAGAATCACGATACTAGAGAGTCCAACAACGCATGAGTAAAAAACTACTGGTCTTTGGAATTTCTTTGTTATTGTGTGGCGTCTGTATGCAAAAGGGTCTGGTTTGTCCATCTTTTTGTGTCTTGTTTTGATCAACTAAGACATGTGTTTGGTTAGGCCTAGTATTACCACGCGACTTTTGCCTACCTTGATTTTGAATTGAAAAACAAAGATTGGCATAATTTTAATTTAGCAATTTTGTATGACCATTGTGTTATTGTAATTTATGTTGGCAGTTGTCTTTATTCATCCCCACTTCAAGTGAGCATTAACAACATTCGAATATTGTCTAGCATCTTGTAAATCATCTAAATCGTGAAACTGCTGCACGATATGCGAAACATATCTTTCGTATGTACCATGGTGAGCATTTTCTAAAATGTTAAGCATTTGGCTCGTTCATACTAAATGAATTATTAGACTGCGTGCGGTGCATACGTGAAACTTTTATCATTCTATCGTTTGCTTCCTCGTCCTCAGCTAATCTTTTCGTGCCACGTTTCTCTTGTGTCATATGTTCGTAACGTTCTTTTGTTTGCTTTTTTAGTTGACAACGTAGAGTTAAAAATAACCTTGGTCAAGGACAGCAAATACTCAGTTCTTGGTACTAAATTTTAAACTTGGTAGTAAATGCAGACTAGTTGAGTCTAATTTTCAAAATCTAGTTGTAAATGGAATTGCTTGGATCTTACTTCTACAAGTCTTGAGCGTTTGTCTTCTCTTTGCTTACATTATCTTAGCCAAAACAGTTTTTCAAGAGTTGAGCTCAACAGCAGGCACCAGCTGAAGGTCTTGCAAACAGCCACAACTGCACCAGTAGATGAACCACGTTAACGCTCTGTTATCTCTTAGTACATAAATCATTATTCTAACTCATTTTAGAGGACACAAAACCACAAAAGTCGCCACAAATTACATTAAAAATACGAGAGCGAAAAATAGAAACTAGAGTTGTTGTCATCAAATACTTGGAGTACACACAGGAGATAGATGCTCTAATGAAGCAGTTAAGTGTTTAAAATAAATCTTTTCTTGCAAGTAACCCAAATGCTCCTCCAGTGTGAATAAACACAGGTGTCGAATCGAATCGAATGTTTCCAGAACGTATGGCTGACAACATACCAGTCATACCTTTACCAGTGTAGGTTGGATCCATGAGAATACCTTCCTTACTTGCCATCAACTTTATCGTTGATACACAGTCGTCGTATGGGATAGCGTATCCTTCTCCCATGAATCCATCAAGTAATTCTATTGGTGTATCTTGTTCTGTAACATCTAACTCGTACAGTTTGATTGTTTCATCGATAAGTGATCTCAGTTCTTTCTCAAAGTATAGAATAGAGTCACTCACAGGTACTCCAACGATTCTCCAATTGTCTAAATGGAATAATGCTTTCCCTAGTACTAGACCAGCATGAGTTCCGGCAGAACTTACAGCAGAAAAGATATCAACTTTTGTCTTTGGATCGATTTGTTGCATGAGTTCGTGTATACACCGCACATAACCCCAAACACCTATAGGTATCGACGCACCAACTGGGAAATAGTACGGTGTGTTACCATTCTTCTGTTCTTGTTCGATTGTAGTTTGTACGAGTGATTTCAAATTGTTACTATACTCTTGGACTGAATGATAGGTTATATCAGCACCGAATAAATGATCCAAGAATAAATTACCCTCACGTACAGGCGAATCTTCATACACGCGGAGCAGTAAGCGAACACGTAGATTTAATCGTGCACCTATTGCTGCAGTTGCTCTACAGTGGTTGGATTGGAAGCCTCCGTTTGTCACTAGCGTTGTCGCACCATGTTTTAACGCATCTGCTATAACATATTCTAATTTTCTAACCTTATTTCCACTTGTTTCAAATCCTGTCAAATCGTCACGTTTGAGCAGTATTCGTTCCACATTTAATTGTTTTGCAATATTTTTAAGTTCAACTAGTGGGGTAGGAAGATTTGCGAGTGAAATTCGTTCTGGTTCGTTAGGGTGGACTTTGTTTGTCATGTTTTTACAACTTTATGCAAACAAAACAAGTCATCTTGTCATGTGTACCGCTATTATATGAACCTGGATATGAGAATGCATTAAGTTTGATAGAAAATTGGTTGGAACAGCCAACACAACAACGTCTAATTCAAACTCAAAACGGCAGAAAGAAGGTAGAACTAAAACTTAGAAAAATGGTTCAAAATGCGCAAGTAACACCATCTGAGGAACAAACGAACACGCAAGAACCAGTCAAAGAAAATGTAATCTGGCGCGAACTCAAAGCAGAGTTGTTCGAGCTACTATTAACAATGGTTGGCGATGTTGGCATAACAATTTACGAAATTAACCACGCAGTGCAAGCAGCATTAAGCGTCCTTCAGATTAAAGAACGACAGTATCGAAGATTACCGAAAGAAGCACTAGAAAAGATACTTGACGATTTTTTACCCAGTGCTGAGGGAGGAAGATCACTTGTTAGATTTATTGTGAACGAACTATCACGTTTGAGAGGTCATGATCGGTATGGAATGTATTCACAACCGAGTAGACTTGTACAAACGAGTGAATCATCAGAAGATATGAGGCAACGAGCAGTAAAAATTATTGCATTGACAATAGCGGAGCTCGCACAGAGGCAATTGGTTCCAATACCTTCTGTGTCAATGTTGGATGATAAAGAAGAACCTACATCGATTACTACTGTCGAAAAAGACACGAACGAAGTGGAGAAGCCAGTAACAACTATAGCAGAGGATAAAGAGGAAAAATCAGTTGTTAGGAACGAACTAGTTTCATTTTCAGATCGAGTTTTACATTCATTTGGAAAACGATCCTCGCGAACGAAAATGCAAATGAGTGTAACAGTTGGTAAACGAGAACAATTGACAATATCACGAGAACTAGATCGAGAACGACGAGAATACAACAGAGACTATGGTACAAGATTTAACTCGTCGTCGAGAACATTTGATAGTTCTGGTGGAGTTGGAGCATTAAATGTAAAATTACCATTCTATCGAGATCCAAGAACGCAAGTTATGGCACTAGAAGAAGAGATGCGTACGAAAGAACAAGATTTAAAGAATAGAATGAAAACATTGGAAACGTTAGAGCAACAGTGGGAGATGGACGATACTCCTCATTTAAAAAATCTATCAAGTATGATGGTATCAATGAACGTGTTACAGTTCCTAAAAGATCAAGAAAAGAATGAAGAACTTGAACGAAAACAACAAGCAGAAGATGTAATCGAAACAGATCAACTTCAACAAGTCTATGAACTACTTTTGCATGAGAAATGTTCCAAATACATCGATCGAAACTATCAACAACTGTTAGGACTCAAAACAAACAAGAAGAAAAAGAAAGATCAATTCCCGTCATTCTTTGAAAAGATTTCGGAACTAACAGCAAAAGATGTAGAGCTATTGTTGGAAGAGTTATCCACAAAATCACTGCAACAGAAACAAGTTCAAATGTGGTCAAGAATGTTCTTGGACGCGTTACTCGAACAAAATCCAGATTTTACTTTTGAAGATTTCCAGACCATGATCTTAGCACAAGGTCCATTGCATAATTTACCGCCCGTGCTCTCGCTACTAGAAACTATTGAAATTGAAAATAAGGACTACTTAACACATGAGGAAATAGAGCACGAAAAGATCTTGAAAATGTACATCATGATAACTGAAGGATTCCCTCGAGTTGAGCCGTCATCGGCAAACAATTTGATTTCACAAATAGTAGATTATGTCTTTTCCCAAGATCCACTAGTACAAATGGAACGTGTAGAAGAATACTGCTTGAAGAATTTACTCATTTATGAGCAAGAAGATTTACAAGATGGAGTAGGAGAACGATTTATATTGGATTTTATTCACTCGTTACGTGATACATACCAGTATGAGCAGTATAAACCCGAAATAGTTGATCTCCCAGATCAATTACTAGAGAACCAACGAAGAGACATGTTAAGAGAGGGTGCGCATCAGTTTTTGAACATGATCATGCCATTAGAAGAAAAGCTAGAACACGTTAGAGATCAAAAACAGAAACAATACGAGAGCGAGATCAAAAAGCTAGGAGTGACAAAAGAATCAGAAGAGGAGAGTGAAGAGAAGAGGTTGAACGAGTTGCTGCTGACAATGACACCAGAGGAACAGCAACAAGTTTTGTTACAGAAATTAAATTGGGAGATGCGACAAGTGTCATCCATGAGACAATTTAAACGAGATGCACAGGTGACTAAAGAAAAACGATCAAGACTATTTAACAAGGAGATATAGCCGAGTTTTTGCTAGGTATTGGAAAATGGTCACTACATTCTGCAAAATACATGTTCACGACACATGTTCGTACACAGAGAAATAAAGGTCATCTTGAATCCGAACTGCGTTATTCTCGAAGTTGAAGAACACATTGCGAAACTTTACAACTAAAGCAAACATGTCCTCGAACGACGAACAGAACACAGAGATAGAAGTACTAAAGAGTATATACTGGGAAGACTTTAAAGGTACAATTGTAACAGCACAATATTTAACAGTTGCAGAGCTGGAGCCCGTAGAAGGGTGGCCTTCATTTGAAGTACACTTGAAATCACAAAACGAGTACTCAAAACCAGATGAATATCATCTAAAAGACCTTGGTATAACACTCAAGGTCACATACAACGCCGATTATCCTCAAACGTCAGCTCCATCGTTTGAAATTCAAGAGTTAAAAGAATTAGAAACTGAAGATGACTGTAAACAAACCGCACTCACGATAGAAAAAGAAAACTTGATGAAGATTTTAATAGAGCAGGTAATAATTCTAAACTCAACCATTTCACACTCGATAGTGTCAAGAAATGATCGGCGAAGTTGTCATCTTCGCATTAATTACGTCAATAACACAATTCTTCGAAGAGACAACCGAAGACATTCTCGCAAAAGTTAGATTCGACAAACAACAAGCGCAGTATGAAGAAGAACTTCTTAAACGAGAAACCGAACACAAACCAAAAGTATTCGACGCAATGAGCGGACAAACAACCGAACTATTGAGAGATGTCGAGAAACCGATGCTCAAAGAGCCGAAAAAGAAGCCGCCACCGAGCGTCGATGCCTATTTTGTTCCAAAACAAGACGACAAACCAAGTCTTTTGAATTTGAAACGTTATTTGACAACGGTTGGAACACAGAAGGTTGCTTCTGTACAACCATACTTGGCGTTCAATTTTTATAAGAGAAGACCCGCAACATACAATCGACAATTGAGAAGAGTGTTGTTTTCAACCAGTTTGATTCCTGGAAAGAATTCGGTATTCGTGTACGGTGGTAGTTATAATGGAAACTTTACAAATGATCTATTCACTGTATCAACACCACAGTCGAGTAGAACAATCAAATCGTAAGATCTTTTATTGATTTTAACAATTAGGCATATTCATGCAACTGTTGAAAGAGTCTCACAATTGGCTCCATTCCCACCGACGCGTGCTTTCCAAGGTATGGCTCAATTCCAACGAACATTTGTTATCGTTGGAGGTGTAGAAGTCAACTCTAAACGATTCTTGGATGATGTTTGGTATTTCCAACAGAACAAAGCAGGTGGGTATTGGAGTGCACTGTCAAAATGTCCTCGACGTATGTTTTATTATTCTTATTAACATGTAAGCGATTGCTGGTATGCAACTCGTCTCTGATGGGTACAACATGATATATGGTTTTGGAGGTATGTTTGAAGATGGTTCATACAATCAAAACGTGTGGGAGCTACGTATCTGGGGAAAGGGTGGAGAAGAAAACTCTTCTGCTTGGTATGTCGTTCCTCACCAAGGATCAGCAACACCAGGGCGTATTGGTCATTCTATGCTAATCGAAGGCTCCAATATATACATGTTTGGTGGTCACACCAACGAAACAATATACAGTTCCTTGTCACTGTACGATACAGGCAAGAGGTATTGGACATCAATCACCACGTTAGGTCCTGGTCCAACACTCACATACGCAAGTAAAATAATGAGATCAAATACTGATGGTATATTGATCTATGGAGGGTTTGATAAGAAACGATGGAGTGATTCTGTATACGAGTATTCTATCTCACAAAGATCATGGAGATTACACTGTGGTGATGTCGAAGGTCACGCAGCACTCACTGGTTGTGAAATGGTTGGTAGTGATATACTTATATTGGGTGGTATGTCATCTGATGGAGCACCATCACCATTGCAAACGTTTTTGCAAATTATACAACGGTTAGTGAACAATGATAAGATCAATGGAGTGTGGAGTAAAAAGTCAGAGAATAGTGATATCATTGGAGCTCGTGTTATGCAATACCAAACGTTTAATGATATGGGAGAAACAAAGAATACAGAGACTGTATCATCACTACGATCATGGTTTAGAGCACAGAATCCAGAACTAAGTGACTTGCAAATTATTTTCTACTCGGAACATAACGATCATGAACAAAAGATTATTTATAGTAACATGTTCGTTTTACAACAATGTGAAGTACTAGCAAACTGCAGAAGAAAAGAAGTTGAAACAGTACGTGGAAAGTCATGGGTGATCAACGCTTATGAAGATAAACTCTTGAGTAAGATGAACCCAAGAATACTTCAAAAAGTCATTGAATTCATGTACACAAATGAAGTAGTTGTATCTGACAAGGAAGAGGAAGAACTCAATGAGGAAGATATAGAAGAAATGTTCCAAATTTCATTGACTCTACGTATTCCATTACTCAAAGACTTGTTATTGGGATCAGTCAACTTTCAACATTTACTATTGTACAATTATAGTAGAACCATGTTCGAAGCAACTGAGCGTTTACTAACTCCACTACCATTTGATGAAAATAGCGCAGAAAACAAGCAATGGATCAAAACAAGACCACAAGGTCTAGTAAGAATTGTTTCACCGGAAACGAACAACTATATTCACGCGCACAAGGGGTTGTTGATCTACAGGTCACCATACTTTTTCTCCATGTTCGCTACTGCGTTTGCCGAATCACAAACGAATGAAATTTTCATTGATGAGTTGTCCATTGACGGTATTCGTGCCATTTTAATCTACATGTATACTGGTATTATTCCAGTCATAACACCAGAGGTGTGTTTGGAGATCTATTTGGCTACTCATCAGTTCCATTTGACTGAACTCCAACCATGGTTAAGAATTCTAATTCGTGAGAATATTGATGTTGATACAGCATGTAGCGTGTTGGACATAGCAGAAATGATTGGAGACACAAACATGAAACGCTTTTGCATTCATTTTATAGCTAAAAACTATAAAGTGATCGTAAGAGAAGACAACGTGTTCTACAAAGCACTGCCCGAGTTGGTAAAAGACGAAATCTTCGTCAACAGCAAAGAATCGTCTAAATGAGAAGCTCCTTGAGCGAGTGATGAATTGTAAAGCGAGTCTGCTATAAATGGTATATTGGCTGTTCGCTTGAAAGATTGTGGAACATAGATACTCTTTTGCGTGACAAATGAAAGTTCCTACTCACAACCGAAAACTAACAATGGCTGACAATACTGGTGTTCCCAACACACTACCATTGTACTTGGTTCATGACTTTAGACCTCTGTCGGCCAGAAATCGTCGCAACGCCATGACACCAACTGAGGCCACCACAAACAGATTTTCATTAGACCCTCGCTTTTTGATGCCACGAAGAATAATATACGCAGAAAAGAAGAAACGTAAAATTGTTACAGGAGGCTGGTACGATAGTATGAACAATGGAGCTCTCATACAAAGGCTTATTACTGAGGACAAAAACTTCCATGACAGACTATTTAAATTCGCGCAAGCGGAGTATAGTGAAGAAACCATTCTCTTTTTTGATGACCTGGTTAGACTCAAGTCTATGCGAGACTCACAACAAAAGAGAGTCGAGTTTGAACGAATTTACCACCGTTATATTCAATCTGGAAGTGAGTTAGAAGTGAATATGGCTTTTGACTTGCGAGAAAATCTTGGACAATTTGTAGGTTTAGATATTACACAAGAAGTCGAAGAACAATTGAACATTTCTGCAATGACTTCGTTACTGGACGTATTTCAACGATTTGAAAAGTCAAACCTTTTTGAGGGTTTGAAAACGTCATAATGTTGACCTATGTCATCAACAGGAAAAGATTCAGATCGACCAGTGGTTCAGTAAAGTGTTTAATCAACTTTTACAGCAATAATCGTTTCTATTTCACTTTTCGGCTCTTGTGTTAACATGTGCATACCACTCCACTTGTTATTAAATGTATTCGCTGCACCCATTAGTGGTTGAATGGTAAATGATTTGTCTCTCATTTGCAAACCAACATATGGGTACGCTCCTCCATCTTGTGCGACAATAATAGTATAGTTTCTCAAAGGACTATACAATTTGGTTTCAATCTTTCCAAGTTTGTTCA
>JAESGV010000615.1_pt1 | contig 15512 bp, 13 predicted proteins | sample 9269781 | NCBI WGS metagenome assembly JAESGV01 (sample SAMN15741586, study PRJNA653496) | algae metagenome | isolation source: Tildeniella torsiva UHER 1998/13D and co-occurring heterotrophs from... | place: Slovakia: Slovak Paradise National Park, Hrabusice, Kosice Region | collected 2000-01-01 | reverse complement strand
TTTCCATCTCTATCTTTGCCGAGTGGGTCAATACGAGTTGCATTTTCTTCCATTTTTCTAATATAGACCATGACTTCACGGTCATTATACATTCTCCAGTCAAATAATTTGGATAACACTTTGAGTCTTGTTGCAACACTCATCTCTTTAAAGTTTTCTGCGCCTTCCCATTCTACCGATTCTGGTACCCATTCTGTTGATGTTTGCCAATCTTCCTTGTCCCAATCACTTTCACCTGCAACTGTCAAAAATAATCGACATGTGACTTGTGTTGGTGTGATGATTAGTCGCTCTAGTTGTCTACATGAGAAGCATGGCAGTCCAAGCTTCTTTCGCAAAATTGTAGATACATAAAACACTTGTGGTAGTTCTGGCATTGCTCGTAGTACCAACATTTCTGGAGTAGTTGCCTCTTCAACAGTTGGCGTTTTTTCAATTGGTACAATTAAACCTATTCTTCTTGTACGATTGGTTTGTGCGAATTTAACACCCATTTTGGCTGCAATACCATGTTTACCAGTAGCGGCACCCTTTCTATTATAGTTTGTGCATTGAATGGCACCTGGTAAACTCTCAATGAGAGCCTTGATTGTGTAATCGGTGAAACCAAAGAAATGTGGACCTGAAATAGCAGTCTTGGTACCTCGTAGTCGGTTGACTTTTTGAGCAGGTTCCATCCAACATGTAGTGGGTGAATGTGCAACATACTCTACACCTGGATCGTCTTCAACAGTCACTACAAATAGTGGACCATCACCGCCATCGCGTACAGTACTAGTGTATACAGTGTATGTGTCAGGTTGTCTGTATGAGAAGTGTCTTTTTTGTGACTTGAAACCAATAGTATAAATGTATAGTTTGCTGTGAAAAGCTGCACGCTCATGTTCGACATGTCCAAGGTTTAACACAGTAATACCATTGCTGACGGCGAGTGGTAAGTCTGGATGGTCCGACTCTACCTCTTCATCAGACGTGTTGGTGTCATTTTCATCGTCATCATGTTCGTCGCTTTCGTCTGTTTCATTGTCTGGTTTTTCAATGCGTCGCTCAACAGTGATTTTTCTACGTTTAAATTGTGGTGGTGTAATAGGACCTTCTTTGATTGGACTGTCTGGTTGGGTTTGATCAACCTGGTCATGTGTTCTTTTCTTGTGTACACACACTGCACCGCTATCTATGAGTTGTCGTACGCGCTTATCCGCTAATCCGAATTGTTCTGGTCCGGATACAGAGCCATTACCACGGATGCGATGAACTACTGAGACCCAACAGCCTGATGGTGCACGTGAATGAAAAATTTCATTGTCTGGATCGTCTTGTGCAGATACCATGAACAGTGGTTCGTTGTTCATTTCTGTAATCTCACTAGTGTAGATAGTGTAATGCCCAGGATTCACATATGATGGGTAAACACGCTCCGATTTGAAACCAATTGGATACGCGTATCTATCGTTGCGAAATGCTGGTCTATTATCGACCGTGCCGAGGTCTACTATGGTGAGCGAAGGCGATAATACTAGTGGTAATTCGCAGGTGACTGACATGTGATGAGATGTTGGACCTTTTGTTTGCGCAAAATCTTTTGGCAAACCACTTTTGGTCCCGCGTTTATTACACAACCAGTGGCACTCAACTGAACTATTTACGAATTTTCAAACAGTTAGAGGCGCGATACCAGGGTCAACTTTTATGATCTAACGGTTTTAGGAGGTAGAACTAGCTAGTAGATGCAAGAATTTTACTTGTGAACAAAATTTCAAAATTTTTGAAAAAGCTGACTGAATGTGGGACCGGATGTGAGTGTCAACGTAGTGAGAATACAGTAAGATGAGATACATGGTGAATTTTTGGCATAGATCCCCACATATTTGAATAGAAAGTCCCATGTTTGAGCAATATTGAAAATCTTGGGGCTAGCAGTTCTTACCACAGTGTTCGGATGTATCTGCTACAAATTATAATATTACAGAAGTTATCTATTAACATCAATAAATCTGATCTTTCTGCTATCATTTATGCCAGATTGCTACTCACTTTAATACATAGCGTGTTATGTTTGTTAGTTGCATAGCACATGGCAGAGCAAGTTTGCATTTCGCGCAAAGTTTACCACCAAATCAAACAAGAAAACTAGCGGGACATACAGACGATGGGGATATCTAGTGATTCAGTTGAATACAGCTCGTTAAAGAATAAGCTAAACAAAAACCGATTATTGTACGGCAACAAAGAACGAGTAAATGAAAAAGTGTACCACTAACATTGTGAGGATTACGAATTTAAAGAAATGCTCGGCAAAGGCGGTTTCGCAAGAGTATACAAGGCTGTGTCAAAACATACGCGAGCTGAGGTAGCGATAAAAAAGGTATGTAAAAAAGAAAAATTATCCAACACAAACATAGGTCGATCGCGACAGTGCAGAGGAAAATGGATGTTTATCGCGTGTACAACAAGAAGTAGAAATTCACTTAAACATGGAACACGAATCAATTGTTACGATGCACCACTATTTTTACGATCAAAAATATATTTACATTGTTATGGAAGTCTGCGAAGGTGGAGATTTTCTAAAAATGTTGAAGTACGTACAACCGTGAAATATAACAACAATAGTGCCAAGAAAACAGTTTCAGAGGAACAATGCAGAAAATACACCAGGCAAATAGTTAATGCTATGATCTATCTGCAGTCTATGGGAGTAATACACAGAGACCTCAAACTATCGAACATTTTACTAACGAAAGACGATAACATCGTACGAATATCATGAAATCAAACTCACACAGTAGAAAATATGCGATTTTGGATTATCTATCAAACTAGACTCGGAAGATGAAGTTCGAAACACAATGTTAGGAACACCAAATTACATGGCATAGTTACGTGAATGCACTTTAAGCTGACATTGATAGTGAAATTGTGAATAAGCTACCGCACGGACTAAAAGCAGACAACTGGTCACTAGGATGTATAATATACGCAATGTTAGTTGGAAAAGCGCCATTTAGTGAACAATCAGCAAAAGCAACATTCGACAGGATATCAAAGTTGGAGTATGCAATACCAGATTCAATTTCACCAAATGTAGCAGATCTAATACAGAGGCTACTAAATACTGACACCAATGAGCGAATATCGCTAAAAGATGTACTCAAACATCCGTTCATGCAAGAACCAGAAAACGAAACTGACCTGTAAGACAACAACGTGTTTCTAACAAATAGTGGTACGACTGTTTCAAGTATGGATATTTCTACTAAATCGATCGTCACATTGCAACCTATTGTCGTGAGGAATATCAGACCAATATCACACTTCTCGAGCAAAGGGAATATGAGTATTACAGAAGATGGCGAAGTCATTATCCAGCTTCCAAAACATTCCCGCAGATTAGTCGTTTCATCGAATGGAGAAGCCATCACATACTCTAGCGATAGAAGAATTGCCAAGACATACAACTTACAGAATTTTCCACAAAAACTCTACAGATACTATCACCAAGCATCTGTACTCGTAGAAACAGTCAAAGCAAAAACACCAAAAGTATGCTTTTATTCATTTTTAACATTGATAGCATATATACTATTCCGATCGAGCCAAGTGTATGCTAATGTCAAATGACCCAACACCAAACATTGAACTAGACTTTTATGATGGTACACAGATAATATACTCACGAATAACTCAACATTTGGAAATTCGGTTTCCAAAACGATCTCTATCATTACACTTAAACTATGATTTGGCAGATGTTCACACATCTTACCTATCGAGTATTTCTAGAATGCGAGAATACAACATTGTGAAATTAAATGATCATCAAGCAGAGATGGTCGACCATGTTGTACCGTGGTTATTAACACACTTAAAGCACTGTCTAGATAAATGCTTAGATGAGTGTAGAGCGACTGCGGGAGAGTCTGTTGATACTAGGACTGTTGTTGCTGTTACCAAAGCGATGGAAACGTTGAATGCAAGTACATCGAGCGAAGATTCAGCGTCAAGTTTGAATGTAACAACATCGAGCATTGATTCTACAAATTCACCGCCGGAAAGTCCTCGAGAGCAAATGTGGAGTTACAAACGAGTCAGTGAGAGGAGACGAGTAACCTGAACTGCAAGATGAACGTCTTCTTGGTTACAGCTTAGCTCTCAGCAATAAAGTTTACAGCACAATGTGTTGTACCTTTAAAGCGTCTGTTTTACAGCTTACTTTTTATGGTGTATACCAGCTCTTATCTACACTGTAGAAGTTCGCAAACGATAGGACGCAAACTAAGTAGATGTATCGTATAGATACCTCGAAGAGCTTGCTACCTCTCACAAGTCTCAATCAAGTCCGTATAAAAACACCTATAAATGCAGAGAGGATAGAGTTTAAATGTACTCAGCTATTGGATTCTCCTGTCGTACAAGAAAGCGAAAACTTGGAACAAACAAAATGGTCACTTCAATTCGCTGAGAAGAAATACGAAGATGAGTTTCTGGGCAGTTATTATGGTGAAAATTTGTACGTGACCACTAATGAGCTAACAATTATAGAGCTCGTTTTAGGGCAGCTTTTTTCATTTTTATCTTTATCAAATTGGCACATGTACAACTGTTAGTAGATAATTCGGACTACTTTTACGTATACTTATCGACAATTATCGTGGCATCAGTAACATCTGGAGCTCTATTTGTAGTATTTATCTTCAACGCAGTAAGAAAGAGAAGAATAGTTGTCGAAATTTTAGTAATTCTATGTATAGCAGTTCACACAGCAACAAGCTACATAGCAAACGGATTTGCTACCCAAACAGCTGTTGGTAGGATAAACTTCCTGCTTTCAGACCACATTGTGCTTGTTGGACTAACTTCGTTTACGCTTTTGATGCTACGAAGCACATTAGTTGTTGTCGTCGCGATTATGAACATTATGCTGTGGGTTGTTATTACTCTGTCAATATGCATACCTACAATTGTAATATCTGGGGATGGTGACTCGCCCATTATCACTCAACTCGTTACACAATTTTTTGAGGTTGTTCTCATTCAACTAGTTGGTATCGCACAGTCGGTGGTCTTCGAAAAGTATTGTAGAAAGTCATTCAAACTAGACAGAAAGTTAGATGCAGAGCGACGAGTAGCGGAAGAGGAAACAAATCGTTCTCACGTTCTATTGTCCAATATTTTACCTACGTTTTTTGTGGAAAAATTAATTGAACGAGGAATAGGCGTAGACAGTGGCAAAAACCGTATGGAAACACCTGACATATCCAATATTCCTTTTAATGAACCACTAACGCAATACTGTGACGATGCCACTGTCATATTGAGTGACATTGTTGGCTTCACATCATGGAGCTCAGCGACAGACGCTTCAGACATTGTCTTCATGTTAAATCATCAGTTCAGTGAGTTTGATCAAATAACAAGTCAAGTAGGCTTAGAAAAAGTCAAAACGATTGGTGACGCTTATTTCTGTATTGGTGGTTTAGACGGACCAGATAATCAATGCATGGAAGCTGTTGAAATGTCCCTACTCATGGTTACAGCCATAGAACGTCTCAATAGAAAATTTGATTGGAGTTTTGAAGTGAGAATCGGAGTCGGAGCAGGTCCTGTACGTGCAGCAGTGTTTGGAAACAGTAGTATAACGTTTGATTGTTTCGGTGAAGCAGTTGATATTGCACGACTAATGGAAAGTTCCGCATATCCAGGTTGCGTTCAAGTCTCAGAAAAAGTGTATCGTACAGCAAGCCACAAATACGATTTTATTCATTTTGATGATCACGAGGGAGAAAAAGTAGGAAAGTCAAAAGGTTATCTATTACGTGGGAAACGAAACGAAAAACCAGTCCTCAAGGATTTAAATTTACTAGAGTGTCCATTATCACCAAGTTTACCAGAAGAGCACAAAACATCACGAACAAGTTTTGATTCTTCAGAATCTAGATCACAATTTGATATTTCGATAGATGAAAAAACAGAAGAAATTGAAGATGCATCTGCGCAGCATGGATACAAGTTTAACAAGTACTTGTTATTGTTCTCCAAATTTAAACACAATTTGGAAGCATTCGAGTTTGCCAAGGATAATTTACAAGGGATATTACCGTTGGGTCATTTTCTACAGTTTTTGGGAATGTTACTCACGTTGTTCTCACTACTGTGTGTATCTGGGTTTTCATCAACAGCTGCAGCTACTACCTTTTATATTCTAGTATCACTGTATGTACCCATATTTCTACTGATGATACTATGCGTATTCGTCAAACGACTGTCAAACTACACCAACACGTTCACTACAATGCTATCATGCTTGGAAACGGCGTTCCTAGTGACTGGATTTATTAGTTTATCAATGTCAACAACAAACGCAGCCACGTTTCAGTTCATGTATCTCATCACAGTGAATAACATGAACCCACATATGCCATTTATCTTCAAGGGATTCATATCATTCATTATTGCAGGAGGAAGTATTCTGATACGATTTGTTGCGTTTAGATGGATCAACTATGCAGATTTTGGTGATGCTGCGATTGTACTGCTACTCATGGGTACAAATTCCTACTTTAGTGCTCGAGTCATGTTAGATTCGTTCTTGTTGAACAAGACAGTGAAATGGAAGATTCAAGAAACAAAAGAACAACAACAGAGGAACAATACAGTACTACAGAGCTCGTTACCTGCTCATGTCATACAACGACTCAAATTGAACGCACAATCTGTACATGATCATGTAGAACATGGAAGTGTATGTTTTATCGAACTAGATCGTTTTAGAGATTTGTACTTGAAAGATGGTGATTTGGCAGTGACTGTATTGAATCATTTGTTTACATGCTTTGATGAATTAGCAACACGGCATGGTTGTTTAAAAATCAAATCAATTGGAAACGTGTATCTAGTTGTAGCAGGTATCTTTGCAGATGACTATAATCACTTGCAACGATTAGCAAACTTTGCTATTGACGCAAGAACGCTATCTCATCAAGTTATAGAGAAATACACAACTACGCACATGCCTATTGATCTCATCTTGTCGATAAAGATTGGTATCCAAGCAGGAAACTTTGAAGCATGCGTACTTGGTACTACAAAGTTTTTGTATGATGTGTTTGGTGACACTATCAACACAGCGAGTAGAATGATGTCAACAGGAGAGAAAGATAAAATACAAGTATCTGGTGATGCTGTGCAAGAGTTGGAGCGCGATTTTGAACTGCGAAAGAGAGGAAGTATCTACGTAAAAGGCAAGGGTGATGTAGAGATCTACATGCTGCAAGGTTATCAAAGTGATGATAGTTTTATGCAGACTAGTGAGGCAGGTGTATACTCATAAATTAATTTATTAAAGAAGACTACGCAAGGCACTTGCCAACTTGTCGTTCGCTTCATCGCTTTTCTTTTCTGGATATTTGATATTGAATTTGAATCCATCGCCTTTAAAACGAGGAATAACATGTAAATGACTATGGTACACTGTTTGACCAGCCTCGATGCCATCCGCAAGGAATAGATTTACTGCTTCGATCTGGAATGATGAATCGTTCTTTCCCAAATCTCTAATGGTCTTGTTCATTTTCTGTGCCATGGGAAACATTTTACTCGCAACGTGTTCTGGAATATCATTCATAAATTGGTTATGAACTTTTGGTATGATCTAGAATTAATTATAAAAAAGTATAATACTAAGACGTGTCCTGGATTTACGGGGTTTATATCCATTATGACAACCAATTCTTCGTCTTCGTACACCTTCCGAGATGGTAGTTTGCCATCAACAACAGCACAGAAGACACAGGTTGTGTTGTCCATGTTTATTTGATTCTTTTCTCCGCGACTCAAAGTTTAGAAGGCCTTTTTATGTTAAGTCAAGTAAATGTAATGTTTACTGTTCAATTTGTTGCAGCAAAGAGTTGGAAAGCGAGCAAGTTAGTCCACCACCTGATTCCTCAATGTTGAGTACCTTAACAACACCATCTACAATAAAAGAACTAAAACGTTTCATTCTCATGGTTCCCAAGTTTGCTCTGGCATCTAATTCAATTCCAAATGCTAATACTTATTAGTTTTCGAAACTATTACAAACCTCTTGCAAGATCGCCATGGGTATCCGCTAACATACGCACCTTGCCTTGTGCATTTTGGTTCTCTCCCCAAGCTTGCATAACAAATGGATCATTCACTAAACTTTGTTAATTACTTCTAACAAGTACGCACCACTAACACAGATGATCTCATCCACATTCTTCTCGCGATACTTTTGATAGTCGGTAATATATCCTGGTAAATGTGTCTTAGAGCACCCTGGTGTAAAAGCACCTGGTACTCCGAAGAGAATTACTCTTTTGCCTTTCAATACTTCCGCTAGTTGAACTGCGTTGCTTGGTGCGTTCTCAAAGAGCTTAAAATTAGTTAAAAGCAAATTATTTACCTACCTTCACATCAGGAACGGTTTGGCCGACTTCGATTGTCATGTTTGTATTTGTTTGGTTGTCTTGATCATTTACAATGATTCTTTACGGCTGTTGTCACAGCCGTAAAAAGCACATTCCCTGTATGCAAAGTTGCTGCGCCACATACTGCACATGGAATGCTGCGCATTACAACTAAAAATTCAGAAATAAATATGTTCTTTTCTAAATATATCAGAGGCCCTCTTAACAAAAACAATGACCACAACGCTCCTATCTATCTGCATTCTAACAACACTCATACTCTACTGCAGAGCTAGTTGCATTCAAGAATGTGTAAAAGCTTCGGCCAATGGACGGGTATTGAACAAACTGGTTTCGTGTAAACAAAGCTGCATTGGACAAGATACATCAGGTGACACCAAGCTAATTACTACCAAAGTAGAGCTGTTCTTGGACGTAGAATCCACCCCAGCCATGGATCTAAAAGAGCTTGTGGATTTCCTAATTGTACTGGGATTGGAGGCTATCCCAGATGCAGATTTCATTGCCAGAACAATCGTTACAGAGGGAGCTCATAAGTTCCCTGTGTATCACGCTGAAGCAATTATTGAATGTTTACATCCCCCTGTAGAAGACATGAAGTCGTTCAAGCAGTTAGTATCTAAAGTTATAAAGGCTGGTGCATCTATGGCGCCTCACCTAGCTGTGTCAAACATAATTGTAGTCTAAAGCGTAACTACAGTAAACCTGTCATTTCTGTCAAACAAATGTCCACAACAGAGTCTTTTATCGAACGTGCTCGTCGTGGCTCATCGCGCATCGTTGTACCATCAGATATGCCTAGAGAACGATCTGTATCCGCAGTGGGAAGAGATGGAGAAGAAGAGGATTTATTATTGAAAGAGTTGTACAACTACTCTTATGTTCTACCACCTATAAATCCCGAACAACGTCGTAAATATAGAAGAAAACGTGTACCACTCGTTCTCGTCACAGTTCAACAGGCACGAGATTTAATAGCAACAGACCACTCCGGATTCGCCGATCCAGTACGTTTTAATTCTATACTGACTTTAAGATGTGCGTAGTAACATGTAGTGGCTCGAAGCGTGAGACACGTCAAGTTACAAAAACAATTAATCCAAAATGGAGCAAAGATAATTCATTCTCTTTTATTCTACAGGATCTGCAATCATGTGATATAACGGTACAAGTATACGATAAACGACAAGAAATGGGACGCGCTGTTATTAAACCTACATACATTTTCGGAGCGAGTAGACCACGCAAAATCGAAAAGTGGTTCGATTTAGTCAAGAACAATTCCATCAAGGCAGGACAAATACAACTAACGATCGAACAACAAGACATGTTCGACACTTCCCAAGAATAGTTTATTTTAGCACAAACTTGCTAAAGTACATACCTTCCCCATTTGATGTGTGAATATCTGCCAAATGAACTAGTGTCTTTGCCGAGCTTTCATGTTCTTTTTTTACCGCTGCGCCACAATTGAATGTGCTATCGTTGTATGTAACAAAATGTAAGTGTCCATTGGGAGGTTTTGTATTTTGACAACACGGTAGGCTACTGCAGTGATTTTCATACGAAGAGAAGTGGTATTGGTATTCTCCATTAGACGATGTCTTTTTTTCTATCGGCAGCGGGTGTTGCTCTCTAGCTAAACCTATACGTCGTAAATCAAAAGCGCTAACCGCGTACCTTCATTCAAAAGATCTTCTAATGTTTCTACTTTGAAGCAATACGTTATGGAATTGCATGATTCAGTGCTCATCATTGATTTTTATTAAAGTGAGTATCGCACTTACAGCCAAATATGTCCTTGCATGATCTTTTGAAGATTTGGAACACCTATCTTAGTTTGAACGGATCAGCCTGTTACCGCCTGCTCGGTGGTAGCAAGTCGATACATGGAAAAAGATTTCGTAATGCAGACCTGTAAACTACCATGCTAAGCTGTAATAGCTTTTCATTTTTCTTCCGTGCTAAATGGCGGTGTTATCCTTCTTGTGTTTGCTGAAAACAGTAAATCAAACGCGACAACGTAGATCCTGCGTCCAAGACCATTCTTGTAATATCGCGAATTGGTTCTCTTATAGCAGACCATAAAAGAGATCAATGAGAATCTTGTGACACTGGGACAAGCATCTTTTGAGATATCTACCACGATCCACCACAGTCACATTTCCCATCTTTGAAATGATGTGTCCTTCTGGCATCTTGAATAAATATTTCCCTGTCATACAATTGTGACGCCCTTACTGTCGCATTGTGACAATCATCACAAATTCTTAAATTTTTATACATGCGAATAGATCCTTCCGATTTTTTAAGTAGGAAAATAAGTCCTGTTTTCTCACTGTGCCTACATAGTGATTTTTTTGCTTCTTTTTCGTCCACTAGATCACCTACCAATGAGGTTTGAACTTTGTATCCGTTACTCTCCAATCTAGTAATAAACTCTTCTCTCCATTGCTCCATTTCGTCTGCAAACGGTTCCCACGCTATCGGTAACATCTGTGCATATATCTGGACCTCCTCATCTTCGTACTCAAAAGATGTTATCCCTGGTATCTTTTTTAGATTCAAGTCTTTCATGGTGGTCCTCACTTGATTCGCCTGTTTGTGCAGTCCTTGTTCTGAATAGAGCTTTATCAGTAGAACATAAGTTGCAGGATAGTATTTGTCAATTTGAAATAACTTGTTTGATGCGTACACGCCCTGATCAAGATTCTTTTGATTTCTACATGCTCCTAGTATGGCTATCCACGTTGCCAGAGTGTTGTCATTCATTTCTTGAGCTAGTACAACTGCTTCATTGATTCTACCTGCTCGTGCATACGCATCAATCAATGATGTAGTGGCTTGTTCTGATGGTACAATGTTATATTTAGCCATAGTACTGTAAACATGGTGAGCCTGTTCATACATGTGTGCATGGCTCAACGCAATAATCAACGTAACAAAAGTAACAACATCAGGTGTTAACCCTTTACTCAACATGCTTTCGTAACATCTTAGTGCACCATTCCCATCTCCTTTGCTACTAAACGCGTTGATCATGGCTGTCCAAACAACAATGTCTTTCTTATGTACAGCATTAAACACTTGTTCCGCCTCGTCAAAATACATTAGCGTTGCTAACATTGTGATGAGAACACTAGAAACACGACCTTCTTGTAGATACTTTTCTGGCATTGATCTATACAACTTGAGTCCATAATCAGATTTTCGTCGCGTACACGCGTTGAACAAAAGTATATACGTTACTTTAGTTGGTGTTATGGTACTGTTTTCGTGAACTTGTATTGCTCTCTGTAATAGACCACACTTGGCATAAAACTTGATGATCGTATCTTGTAACTGAACATCAACATTAGGTAGCGAATCAATAATATCTTGTCCAAAGGCATAGTGTTGTTGATCTGCACATGCAGAAAGCAAAACAGTCGCCATTCTGGCATTTGGTGAAACGCCCTTGGATATCATCTGCTTGTACTCTATTGCTGCTCGCTCATACTCTCCACACTGTATATAAATGTTAAGTATGGCCGTATAGAGAGGAATATCTCGTTTTACGTTCATGTCACTTATAACTCTTGTTCCCAACTCAAATTGCTTGGCATCAGCGCAAGCAGACAAAATCAGTGTAAACACTGTTTCGTTTGGAGTAACTTTCTCTTTAATCATTCTTTGATATTGAGCCCACACCATGTCGAAATCTCCACGCACACGGTAGAACTTGATCAGCGCACTGTGAGCTTGGAGAACAAGCTTTGAGTGTTGCCTTGTCAGAGATTGTATGACTCTCGTTCCGTTCGTGTAACTTTGTATCGCGATACAAGCTGATATAAACTGGCAATAATATCTCTGATCTATGACAACACCTCGATTCTCCAAGTAGTCGAATATCTCGAGTATTGTTTGATACTGCTCATGTTTCGATAAATATTGTACGAAAATTCCTAACGAATACCCTTCCAGTTTACTGTTTGATTTTTTAATGATATTCCATATGTCCACCCCATGTTTCGGTGTAGTGCATAAATCCAAAATCCTTTCCATGTCAAAATTACCAAACTCGCGATTGTGTTCAGCTGCTTGTGCAAATACTCTCATCGAATTTTCCAAATCGTTTTGCCAAGTGTATCCTCTAATGACGAACGAAAAAGTATCGATTGTTATCGCTAGATGTTTGCTTAGCATAAAGTTTATCACTTTTTCTACCATATTGAATTGTTTTGCACGACAAAAAAACGTAATTATCGTTACCAGAGTATTCTTATCCACTTCCCAGCTGTTTGTCGTGATTTCTGAGTATAACCGATACATTGTCCTGATATCTTTGTGATGTGAGCAAGCAGTCACGAAATATTCTATTGTCTTGGGGCTAGGAGCGAATCCAAAAACCTCATTGTCATTCCATACTTGTTTCACGTGTGAAAAATCTTTCTTTTCCAAACATTTACTCGAAAACTCTGTAAATATTGATGGTGTCGCAACGCCTTGGCCAATACTGTTAGTATAAATCTTGTAGTGCTCAGAGATTGTTGCGTGTAAAAATCGAAATTGCACTCGAATGAATGCGCAATGCCCAGAGTGCAGCATAAGAAAACAATTACAGTCAACCTATCGCTACAAACAAAACATGGCACGTGAGTTCTCATTCCCTGTCATAAGACACATCTCCCAAATTCGTGAGAACATAGAAGGCTGCTCCCACTTTATTATTAAACAAAAAGATGAGTATTTCTATGCGACGTACAAACGCGTTAGCAGTGATACTTTTTTACCGATGTTTCGATACAACCCACCGTTGGAGTTAACAGACGAAGAGTACAATCACCGTAACTTACGCAGAGAAGTTCGAGGACTCGTATTTGATGTAGAAACTGGAGAGATTGTCAGTCGCTCAGTGCACAAATTTTTCAATGTAAACGAACGAGAAGAAGCCTCAGTCCGTCGAATAGATGAAATATTATCAGAACTGAAACATAAAGATGACACAACTCCAGTATTTCATGTCCTTGAGAAGTTGGATGGTTCTCTAGTAACACCCATCATGGAAACGGTCGACAAAAATACAAAACGTCTAAGATGGAGAACAAAATTGGGTTTTGCACAACCATTGTCACGAGCCATTGAAAAACTTGTTTATGGAGAGAAAGAAGTAAACGAATATCCTCTCTACAACGTGGAAAAAGGTCAAGATTGTCAATTTGTAGCAACACCTGTCGATTCAAGTGTAATCTCGCCATTACAGAACTATTTAGATTTTTGTATCAAATGGATGAGCCAAGGATACACACCACTTTTTGAATTTTTTGATATCGAACACAAGGTCATTATCGAGTACAAACAACCGTTCTTATCGCTCATTGCACTCAGAAACACAATCACTGGAGAGTACATTCCATACGAAACGATGAAAGCAGAAGCAGAACAGTTTAATATGCAGTATGTTAAAGAGTACCCTGTAAACATCAACATGAACGCAAAAAGCATAACAACAGAGTTACTACGTGCCGTTGATGAAATGGAAAAAGGAAATGAAGGATTTGTTATTCGATTGAGAAATGGAGACATGTACAAAATGAAAAGTAAGTGGTATAGCGATATCCATCGGTGTAGAGAGCTTATTTTGTTGGGAAACATGAGAGAAGGACATATTTGGAAACTCGTATTGGATAATCAAATCGATGACATGTTACCAGTGTTACCCGATGATGAGTATCGTCAAAGGTTGACAACATTTAATGATAAATTAGTTGATGCAATTGAGAGAACGATAAAGTGTTTGGAAGATGACTGTCAAGAGGCAAAACGCGCTGCAACAAAAGACAAATTGGATTTGAAAGTACTGTCAGAATGGGTAGATGAAAAATTGGCTCATAGACATGGATTGCATCAAAATATTGTCAAAGTTGCCGTTCGAATGGAAACTGCTCCTGAACCAAAATCAGTAGAAGATGTGTTCTTGAGTGTTATTCAAAACAAAGTGATGAAAGACCTTCCTCAATGCCGTGGATTATTGAATGAACCAGATCTTGCGTACGAATTTGTTGAGAGACAAAGATGGGGCCACAAGAAAAACAACACCGAAGATACCTCCAAAGAATCGTTCGATGACGTGGATGAATAAATTATTTGTTTATTAGAAACTGAAGAAGCGGACAGCGGCGCATCTTCTCCAACGACGACGAAGTTTAATGCAGCAAGCTGTATGATCTCTTGCTAGTTGTTAAAATAGTTTCACTGTAATACCCAACTCGTTTTCAGTTGAGTTACGACGAGATCAACTTTGTGTGTAACTCGTCCAAGTCTCACGACACATGTGCGATGTTGTATGAGCTGCTGTATAAATGGATTCAAACAGCACTGCTTCGGTATCAGGCCTCTAAAGCCCAAACAGAAGAAGATAAGACAAAAGTCATTGTTGTTATGAATACCAATGCAGTTCGAACAATACAAGGAATTCATGGAAAAGACGAGCTCCCAACAATTGCAATAGACGAAAACAGCGACGAAGACAAAAAGCATGGCAGAATTGCGCTTCGGCTTAAACAAATACCAGAAGCTAACGTTTCTGTGATTGGACATACAGACCACAACATGCTAAGCTTTGTTATGAACATCTTATTGTCGCATAAACTGAAGAGCATAGTTGTACTAAAAAAAGTCGACGAAGAAAACAAACAAAACGACACAGAAAAACAAGACATACTAATGTATCACCCATCGCGAGCAGAACGATCATATCTCGAAGAACGATTTTAATATTCGACGTTTCAAAAACAACCTATCACAACTTGTCGAAAAACGAACACAACCATGTCAAAACTCAAATAGCCAAGTACTCAACCAGAATCGGTCAATCAACTGGGAGCATGAAAAACCGACGAACGAAAAAGCTTTTGTCGTAGTTGACCGCTAGAACCAAAAAACTAAAAAACACAACCGTTAAGCAAGATGGTAAAGAAAGCAGTCGCAAAGAAATCTGGAGAGCCAACAAAGAAAATCGACGGTTCTATTACTTCCGAAAATATCGTTAAGGGTAGCAGAAAACGCGCAAAAGTCAATTAC
>JAESGV010000614.1_pt1 | contig 15549 bp, 14 predicted proteins | sample 9269781 | NCBI WGS metagenome assembly JAESGV01 (sample SAMN15741586, study PRJNA653496) | algae metagenome | isolation source: Tildeniella torsiva UHER 1998/13D and co-occurring heterotrophs from... | place: Slovakia: Slovak Paradise National Park, Hrabusice, Kosice Region | collected 2000-01-01 | reverse complement strand
ATATTCGAGATTTTTCCACTCTATAAACACTGGAGGATTATTACGAAGTGAAACTTTGATTTCTGGTGATAAATCGACTGTAGTGTCTAATGTGGTGTTCGCTACCACATCCACTGTCATGTTCACTCCTTAACGTTTGTTGTCAATTTGTAAGCCGCCAAAGTTTCACCGACTTCTAGTTGAAGAAGTCGGAAAGCGATAATTACCCAACATACCCGCTTTCTACCAGTGTGTCAAGATGTTCGTGGCACTGAAGTTTCACGTGCTAGCAATAATTGTGGCGATGTTCCAAAACCATTTGCCAAAAAGTAGTTGTGAGGCGCTAATAATAGCATACAAACAAATAACAAACTCTAGTTGATGTTGGTCAAGAACATCGTATTGCTACTGTGTTTCCTCGTAATACTCGTCACAGTTACCGAAACTAGACGAAATACACTTTCGATTAGGAATACTCTAGTGAGAGAACGAAACGTATTAAATGGGAAAGAAAAAAAATTTAAACGAATGCGTGAAAATATGCCCAGAGCAGATTCAAACTAGAAATGTAAATAAAAGCCAAAATGTAACAGCAATTTCTATTTTTTAAACTTCGTACGGATTTGACAGATGTAAAATTGCGAAACAACTTTGATCTTCGATAAGTACAGGCAACGGCATGAAAACAGAGCTGTTGCAAACCACATGATGTTACAAAAACAAAGTTTTCTAGAACATGACAGCCCAACTCACACCGTTTATCGCCAAGCTCGCTGATGCGGGACTGGATGCCATCAAGAATACAGCAAAAGTCGCGCAAATTATCCAACTAGCAGAAATAAAAGAGGGTACAGGCATACTACATCGTACTGGTGCTTTAATTGATGGACAACACGCGATACGAATCATATTTCTAGGAAGTAGAGAACAACTGATAGGACTACAAAAATTTGCAATTTTTAGATTTAAAAAAGTTGGCAATACTCCGCAGTATGTAAATTTGGTTTCTGCTGACATTCAAGTGCTAATGTACTGGTGACAACCGAATGGGAGACAGTAGAATATTTAACAAAACCTCTCGCAAATAATCAACCTCATCCCAAACTACCTTTTAGTCCCATTCAACAAAACACAAGTCAAACTAATTCTGGGCCGCCAAACACGATTCCAGCGCCACCACAAATCCAACAACAAATACCAACACCGCAAACAAAAGAACCAAACATAATACCAATCAACGCTTTGACCATTTACCATCCTGTTTGGACAATCAAAGCGCGAGTAACAGCAAAATCAAATATGAGAACATTTGGAAGTGACACAAAGATCGGAAAACTCTTTTCTGTAGATTTTATAGACAAGGACAGTAACGAAATAAGAGCAATCGCATTCAATGAAGTCGCAGATAAATGGTTCAACCAAATTGAAATTGGTTACGTTTATTTGGTCTCAAAAGCTAGTGTAAAGCAAGTTCAAAACAAAAGATTTAGTCCAATCAAATGCGACTGTGAGATTACATTGACCATGAATTCCATCGTAGAACTAGTCGAGAATGATAAAAATATCAAGTATGGACTTTTTGAACTCGTTCCATTGGAACAACTAGCACGATGCGCAAGAGATACTGTTGTTGATGTACTCGGTATTGCAAAAGATGTCTCTTGTTGTGAGCCATTCGTGCTTAGAAATCAAAGATCGACGTTCAGACGAACTTTAAGACTAGTCGATAAAACAGCCATGGTTGACTTAACAATATGGGGAGTACTCGCTCACACGAACATTCATGAAAATGATATTATTATTGTCAAAAATGTACGTGTATCAGATTTCAGCAGTACAACACTAGTAACATCATTTAATTCGTCTATCGTGTTTGAACCAGAAGACGACGCCGTTTTGTACTTACGTGCGTGGTTTCATAATCAAGATCCTGATCAAATTACATTAAATGTTCGTAACCTTACTATACGTCGTTGGGCAACTGGTGACACGATTATGTCAATCAAAGAAAAGTATAATAACATCAACAAAAGGTTTATTCATGTCAAGGCAACAATTGTGAATATTAAAGTGATGTGCTATGAAGCATGCCCAAGAGTAGACTGCTATCATAGGAAAGTCACCTTTGACTGCACCAGAGAACACTTCTACTGTCGTAGATGCTATGACTCATATAAGGCCGATGATGTATATTATAGGTATATTCTTGACCTCTGTATTGCCGACTATACTGGTTCGATGTGGGTCAGAACGTTCTCTGCTACAGAAGGGATCATCATGATAGATAACAGAATGATGCATGAGCTTCAAATTTCTGACAATGATGAATATCAGAGAATTATCAATGCAGCTACTTTTAGACAATTTGACTTTATGTTAGCGTCTGAAGTTAACGAGTACAACGGTGCTACAAGCACACGCTTCACTGTACAAAGGGCGTATGAGATTGATTCATTTGAAAAAGAAATGAAACGCGCATTTGCTCGCGTTGCTGCTTATGGGTATATAAAATGATACAACGTGAACAAATCAATGTATATTACTAAATGAAATAAATTTTATAAAACTAGCGTTCTGGCAATTTTTCGCAAACAATTTTACAAATTGCATGACAGAACCGGCAAACAACCTGCTGGAGCAGACAATAGAGCACTATCTTGGTGCACTATGCACACATGAAATTACCGAAGACTGCATACAAGTCGCGACAGTGATAAAGCAAGACTTTGAGGAGTCGCTAACGCTACCAAAAGAAAAGTGGGAGAACACACATGCAGCTGCTAACGACTCTCGAGTGCTACTTGCACAACTAGAATTTATTCTCGCGTTTAGTACGGACGAAAACCCTTTATTCAATATATTCAACGTTTCTCGTTGGATACGCTACTTTATGCATATAATCGAACAAAAACGAAAACACAACAAAATTTGGCACCAAATTTTATGCAACAGTGTACAAATCATTCAAACTCTATTTAATGATCAACTAAATGGTGTTCTCTTTACTAATGATATGGAATCCACAAAAAAATTTATAACGCTGCTCTGCACGTACGCACACTCAAAATTCGAACAGAATGACCACGTGGCAGAGATGATTTTAATACCTCACACGCAACTTCCCGATTTCGTCTACAAACACTCACTGCGGAACAAGATACAACACTTGGCGAAAACGATAGCTGCTAGTTACGGACCAAACATGATGGAAATGCTTCGTCGTATTATCGTTTCTACACCACTGTCAGAACCAACATGGGGTACAATAGAAGGTGCAATTACACTTTTCGTAACACTCTACCAAGAAGAATACGTAACCAATGAAGATATTCGCAGTATGGAAGAACAATTATTCATATTTTTGGACGCAGAAGAGTACCCAGAGTTAATTTGTGCAACGTTGATCATGTTTCGTTTCATAGCGAACAGACTAGTGGATATTAATACCGAGAGTATACCAGAGATCCACCAACGATGTGAAATGTTCGTAAAAGGGCGAAACAAACTTGTACAGCTATGCGCACAACATGTGAGTGGATACTTGAACGCAGGGTATATCGTACTACAAGAACACGAGAAACAAGATGAAATACTACGCAACATGTTGGGTAGTATCGTCGAACGAGTGACCAGTATCATGTCACAAGATTACGAACACACCAACTATGAGTACTTCTACAATTTTGGGTACTGCTCGCCACCTATGTTGTTTTTGTCAACTTCTATGCACTATCATGTTGATTACATGCATGTACTAGGGCTTATGGATTGGTTCGCGACATCGGTATGCATGATCCAGGAACAATACGTTATTGCGCACTTGGATCTACTCGTTCGCAGGATTACCGAACTATTTGAGTTGTTCAAACGACAAATGTACATTACAAGTAGAAATGATTCGGTAATCATTGGTACAACTCGGTACATGTCTATGTTGTTCAATTGTGTACTCACGCAAACCATATCAAAAACAAAAGATAGGTTTCTACCGTACGTGAGTAGATTCATTGGATTTGCACTAGATCAAATCGAAAGACATGCACAAGAGGAAGATTTGGAAGAAAAACTAGATTATGTGTACTATGATATCTATGTCATGGACTATTACTCTTTTATTTGCGAAATGGCCACTAGTTTCTCTAACCTTGGTACTTTGCAAGTCTTTTTTAATGATGAGAACACTCACGCACGTATACAAGCGTTGATCAAAAAAGTGCTCCTCAAAAAGAATCTTCGGCAATCGGCACGTAACTTTACTTTCCATCTCATGAGTCGTTTCAGTGAACAGTACATGTTAGATGGTCTACTAATGAGCATGTTTGAAGATATTACAACTACCGAAGATGTAGATCGGTATGTTGTGAACTTGGTGCCTACCATCATGCAAGATGTTTCTCGCATTATTCCTCTTACGGAAGGTATGGATCAAAAGCAAGCAGAATCAAAACTACATCATTTTCTACTGAACAATGAGCTGTGTGCTCTTGGTCACTTGATTAATCGGTATATCAGCCGAAGCGAAATATCAATTTATGCGTTCCAAGATCAGTATTTGACACAGCTTGTTGAGATTATGATAGAAAGTATTGACAACGCTGAGCTACTAGATTCTCTAACGGTGTGTAATTATTGCGTTGTTTTGCTTCGGCTCTCATTCCTGTACATCAAACAAATAAGTGTGTACTTTGCCTATCTGGCTCAACTTATACCTGTGAATTTTTGGAGAATGGATGAAGGCGAGAAGAAGGACTGCGTTGCTGCTGTTTGTCTGTTCATCGAACACGCACTCGATAAAGCATCTTTAGGGGAAGAGTATGGTCGACCTAATAGATTTTTACCAGCTTGGAAACTTGCCATTTTAGACTACAAAGGCGAAGAAGTGATGGTAAAACGATCTGTAGTATTGGCAAAGATTTTAGATAAAGAGTTGGAAACGTAAAATTTACATGTCATTTCCGATGTAAACGCAAGTAATTGGTTTTCCATTAGGACCAGGGTGCTTGATAACAACTCTGCTTGGCGCTTTCTTTCCAAAGTTTATGGTCAGTTTGTTGCCCGCAGAATCGGTAATCGGAAGGTCTACATCTTCTGGCACTTTGGTTACAGTAATGCTCGCAGTGTTTCTTTTGAATGTACCAGTAATTAAATCCGAACTGGAGCGTACTGATCCCTTCAGATTGAATCGATTGCAATCAGGACTGCTTCCATCGACTGGTTTTGGGTCCAAGTATACTGTGCCAAAGATGTTTCTTTGTACACGACGTCCGTGCACTCTACGACGAGCTTGTGTAAGAACTATGAGGGCGAATAGAACGAAGCTTGCTAGGAGCACTTGTTTGATCATTTCTTGATTGATTGATGAGTATTTCAAAGTTTACTAGCGAGGAATTTCTCCTCTAGCCGTATTTTGGCGGTTTTAGCATATTCTGGCCAAGTTTTAATAAATTAATACTTTTATGCAATCAAACAACATCCCTTCTCACCTCCTGCAGCCTTCTCAGCGCTTACTATCGCTCCTCTCAAACACTCATCAAACGCCTCTCGCATACCGTGTTGGGTCATACTGGAAACTTCAAAATACTTTTTGGCTCCAATCTTTTTGGCCGCTTCTTCCGCTTCTTGTCTGGTAATGACATTAGTGTCCTTATCTTGTTTCAATCCAACAAGAATCATGCACGCATGTTCCCATGTGTAGTGCAGTGGATTCTTTGGTGTTGGTCTTGGAATGTTCATCAAATCTTTAACTCTCCAAGTACCATCATTCCACTTGTCGTTTATGTCATCAAACGATTTTCGATTATCTAAACTGAAGCAGAGTAAAAACCCATCTTGTGCGCCAAATGCCATGGCAGTAAGTCGTTCGTAATCTTCGCCACCACGAGTGTCGCGAATAATGAGTTCAATATCTTTGTCCATAATCTTGACTACATGGTTAATAGCATTATGTTACGTACCCATTTTGGAAGTATCATCTATGTTTCCTGGGACTTCCCATTCAAAAGAACTATTTAGGTATGCCATTGCGAGTGAAGTCTTACCGACTTTTTCATTGCCTGCTAGTGCTTAAAGTGTAAATAATATGTGCACTCACACGTACCTATTTTCACCTTGAGTGGCATGTTGTTGCTTGTTTTTATCAGTTATTTCTTCTAGGTTGTTCGGAGTCCTCTGCGTTGCTTGTCACCCAAAACTAGAATGAGATAATAGCACCGAAAAATTGTATTTCGTGACGAGCTAAACATCACTAGATTGGCAATACTGCTACAATCTACTTAAATTCGTGAACGTAGAAATGCAAAGAAATAGCACGCTCATGTAAAGTACTTGCTGGAAGATTGGTCCAACAAATACTTCAAATTAAACCAAACTAATACCAACATTAAATTCACATTTGGCTTGAATCGTGTGAACTCGTAAATCAAATAAATCTTTTAATTTGTATCTACATGTGTTCCACTAGTTCCACTAACTTTGAAATCTCAAATGGTTTGTTGCAAATCTCATCTGCACCACAATCTAGTATCTTTTGTTGGTAAACTTTACTTGTATGACCTGTACAGCTAATGATTCTCACCCTAGATCGTCCGTCTTCCTTTTCAACTTGCCGTATGGCTGAAGCAACTTCTGAACCTAGCATACGTGGCATCTCTTCATCCAGAATGACTACATCAACGTTGCCACTTTTCCAAGCAGTAAACGCTTCTTTACCATTATCAGCAACGATTACAGAGTGACCTCTCTTTTTTAGTACAGAAGATACTAATCGTTGAATGACTGCGTTGTCATCTGCTACTAGTACACTTAGTTTGGAACCACTATCCCTTTTTTTTGTTTCTTGTGGTTTCGTCTCTTCAGCTACAGGCTTCATGGGCGCTGTAGGAAGAGGTAAGATTATACGGAATGTGGAACCTTTTCCTACCGTACTTTCTACCTCTATCTCACCTTGGTGAGCTTGAATAACAGATTTTACTATACTTAGACCTAGCCCTGTACTTGTTTCACCTCCTGTAGGTCTCACCGAAATCTTGTGATACGGTATGAACAAGTTTCCAAGCTCATCCTGCGGTATTCCTAATCCATGATCAGTCACAGCAATGTACGCTTTATTCTCTCTTCTTCCAACTTCAATTTGTATTTCTGTGTTTGGATTCGAGTACTTGACCGCGTTTGTTAGTAAGTTATTCAACACTTGTTCCATTTTTGCAGGATCAACAAAACAAGTGATCGGTAAACCATCAAAATCATGTTCCCACTGATCGTAGGAAACAACATACCCTCCTTGAGTGTCTGGACCTCCTCTTATGTTTGTTCTCTTGTTTGATGAAACTTGTATTCCCATATGAAACGCAATCTTTTTTCTTGACGCGTACAAAAAGTTTGTAGTTACAGAACGATGTACTAGAGCGACAATGTCTGTGAATCTTGGTTCTATGCTAATCGGAACATTTCCAAAATCGACTTGCACGAGCTGTAACAAATCATCTACCATGGTATGCATGAGTCTTGCCGAAGAGTGATTCGTGTTCATCATTTCCAAGTGGTTTTCGGGTATTTTAAAATCTTCATCGGCCAACATGAGTTCCGTACAGATCATGATATTCTGTAATGGTTGTCTAATATCGTGGCTGACCATGCCAATAATCTTGTTTTTCTCTTGATTTGACTTTTTCAGTAACGCGTTGCATTGTTCCAACTCGCATAAGGATAATCGAAGATTCAAAAGCATGATAACTTGTTTCGCAAGTAACGCGAGAAGCATTCTTTGTTCCTCGTCGAATGTTCCTGCTTTTGTGTCGATAACGCATAAAGTTCCTATCGCGACACCTTTTGTTGTGAACAGCGGCGCACCTGCGTAGAAGCCAATCTGTCCCGATTGGACCATAACGTGGTCATAATAGAAAGGATCATTTTTTGCATCTTCGACTACTAGGACTTCATTTTGTCGGAAACATTTTTCGCAAAAGGATTTCTTGAAGTCGGGACAAGGAATATTCTTCATCTCTAGTTCTGGTAGTATTGCTTTGCTGGCCTTGCAAAAAATTCGTTTGTTCTTTTCATCAACAAAATTAACTAATATTTAGAGTACAAAAATATACATACTGTTGCAGACTGCTTTTTTGCTCATATGCAAGCAAACCGTTGCCAGATCCTCAAATTTCTCTTCACTATGACGTTGGAATTTCAATAGATGCGACTTACATTTCGGTATCAAGAATTTTATAGCGATACAACTCTTGTTCTCGAAGTGCTCGTAGATCTTCGCGATTGCTGGTTAGCAAGCACATATCCTCCATGTTTATGTTGCGCAAGAAGCGTGAGAATTCTCACGATCTATGTTTTTAACCCGACCTCTTCCATAAGAGCGTGGTTCACTGCACGTTTATGTACCTCACATTATCCCGGCGCAGTCGAGATAGGAACGTAGAATAAGAGTTTTGTATCTTGCGGTGAGAATAACGATAAACTTCCTTGTGATAGCTAGTAGCATAGCTAACTTGGTTTCGTAAGAAACACGACGTGATACGATGTAGAAGCGAATCAACCTGTTTCCAGTTTACTGTAGTGCTAAATAATGGCGCACTACAGTAAACAATTACCTAGTTCAGTACTAATTAGTACCTTAGAAACGAAGTTCCTATTTTATATAAGGCCACAATTAGTTTCCATGTCTCTTCTTCAAATCTAGTAAAGCGAGAACTCATCCACGCGAAAAAATGAACGCTAGTGACTTGACGAATACACCTGTGACTATTCACAGTATTGATATTGTACAAACCGAACAAAAATCAGATGCATCTTCAGAAACATCTAACTCGAATGTGAGCACTGGTTCATGCAATTCACAAAAAGGACTAGTTAGGAATGACGGTACGTTTTTCACGATATGCGCACCCGCGTGTTCTACCGTATCAGCGATGCTAACATTGCTCTTTGGACTACTATTACTATTTTCTATCGCAGCATTTTTAATTCTATTCTTTTACTTTCCATTCAAATCTATCAATGCTAAACTAAACTATGTGGAAACTAACTGTACGACTACCGGAAGAAGTGTAGCGTACGGAACCTCCAGCTCGGTACAATGCTCAGGGTGCATGTGTTATATTGGAAAATTCAACTTTACATACGTCGCACCGCAAAACACCACGCAGGGAGGCGACTACAATACGGAGTGCTTCCTTAAGTACGAGGACTTGGAGCATGAAATGTCTAAATACACTCTCGGCTCAAATGTTCCCTGTTACTACGACCCATACAAAACGTACAATATGCGAATCAATCGCGAGTTGTCGTGGGTAGACACACTAGTTATTGGAGTGTCTGGTTCATTATTACTATTTAGCATTTTCGCGTTCCTATCTTCAGGCGTAACAGCCATAGTTTCCAAAGCAATTGTTAGGTCACTACGGGTGGACCGATGAGACCTATTAAAATAATACACATAACAAACTTTTCATTTGTAACGGTTGCTTTTCAAGTTGAGCTCATCCAATTTTTTGAATCTTCAAGCAAACCAACACATGCAGCAAGAACCAGTCATCGTCCAACCATCAAACGGTACACAAACGATCCATATCAACGACGAGGACAAACTAGAAATTGTTCCACTCGGTGCAGGTTGTGAAGTAGGACGTAGTGCTATTTTGTGCAAGTTCAAAGGTCGTTCTGTCTTATTTGATTGTGGTATTCATCCTGCAAATAGCGGATTAGCATCGTTACCGTACTTTGATGAGATGGACCCAGCCGCCGTTGATCTTGTTCTTATTAGCCAGTATGTGAATAATAAAAATTTATTTATAATTAATAGTTTTCATTTGGACCACTGTGGTGCAGTACCATACTTTTTGGAGAAGACGGATTTTAAGGGTCGTATCTTTATGACGCATCCAACAAAAGCCATCTACAAGTTGCTATTATCTGATTTTGTCAAAGTTTCCGACACTTCGATCGACGAAATGCTTTTTAGTGAGCAAGACTTGAACAAATCAATAGAAAAGATCGAGTTGATTGATTATCACCAAGAAGTCGAACACAATGGTATCCGTTTCTGGTGCTACAACGCAGGACACGTGTTAGGTGCTGCCATGTTCATGATTGAGATCGCAGGAGTGAAAATATTATACACTGGAGATTTTTCACGACAAGCAGATCGACACTTGTTAGGAGCAGAAACACCAACCGTATCTCCAGATGTTCTAATCGTGGAAAGTACATATGGCATTCAAGTTCATGAAACTCGTCGTACTCGCGAAGTCAGATTCACAACCATGGTTCATGAAATCGTCAAGAAACAAGGAAGATGTTTGATTCCAGTATTCGCGTTAGGACGTGCACAAGAACTTTTATTGATTTTAGACGAGTATTGGGAGACCCATCCAGAACTACAAAAAATACCAATTTACTATGCGTCATCATTGGCCAAGAAATGTATGACCGTTTTCCAAACATATATCAACATGATGAACGATCGCATCAGGAAACAATTTGATTTATCGAACCCTTTCATTTTCAAACACATTTCCAATTTGAAATCCATTGAAGAGTTTGATGATTCTGGGGGACCTTGTGTGATCATGGCATCCCCAGGTATGTTACAATCAGGTTTATCAAGAGAGTTGTTCGAGATGTGGTGCAGTGATGCAAAGAATGGAGTTATTATTCCTGGATACAGTGTAGAAGGCACTCTTGCAAAGAAGATTACTACAGAACCACAATATGTTACCCTTTCCAATGGTGTTAGTAAGAGATTGTTAATGAGTGTGAAATCAATCTCATTTTCGGCACATTCGGATCGTGAACAAACAGAAGAGTTTATTGACTCGATCAAACCACCACATATCATTTTAGTACATGGTGATCCAACCAATTGTGGAAGATTGAAACAAGCATTGACAACAAAGTTTGCAGGAACGTCCGTTTACACACCAAAGAATTGTGAAACAATTGAAATTATTTTCAAAGGACAAAAGACGGCAAAAGTGTTGGGTACATTGGCCGCCAATTCAAAAGTAAAAACGTTACGACATGAGGAACATGTTGAGGGAATTCTACTACATAAGGATTTCCAACACCATTTGGTTGATCCAAAAGATTTGAAATTGTATTCGGATATTTCATGTGCAGGTGTAACGCAAAAGATGATGATACCGTTACCACAACCAACAAAGTGTGAAAATGTTGAAGATTTGTATGATTTTTGGTTCAACAAGATTCGTACGCTTTACGAGACTGTTTCTCGAGTTGGAGAGGTTCAACAAGAAGAAACTAACGTGAAAATGGAAGAAGATTCTGATGACGATGATGAAGTGTTAGGAGATGATGAACAGTTGAAAGAGATGCAAACAGATGATGACGTACAAGATAAAAAAGAAAAGAAAGAACAAAAGATTGTTTACGCGACAGATAAAGTTGTCTTGAACATTTGTGACAAGGTTCGCATGACCGTAGAGCTCTCAAAGAGCGATGAAGGTACGCTAGAATGGCGTACAACAAACGCAAATGATGCAATTGTTGACGGACTCTGTTACTTGATACTCGACGAGAAAGATTCAGAAAAAGAAGCCGATGATGACGTACAACAAGATATGCAAATCTTGAACGTTATGCAACAAGTCATCAAAGAGTATTACAATGATGTAAAGGTGGTAAGCTTGAAGGGTAGAACACTCGAGTTCACTATTCAAGATACTCAGGTAGTTGTCACAGGTTCAGGAAAAATTCACTGCGAAAACCCACGTATTGTGAGTTTGTTAGAGATTGTTATGAAACGAGTGTACTTGGCATTGTTCCCAATCCCAAGCATGATGGGTTGTTTGGATGACCACGACCATGAAGGTCATGAGCATCACTAAATGTAATTCTTCCACAATCACCCTACTGAAAATGAATAAAACGCTTTTCTCGACCTATGTTAAGTAAATCCTACAATCTTTCCTGTTATGTTCATTCCTAGATTTGTATAAGAAGCGCAAGAAGTTCACTTGGTGTTTGAAAGAATTCAAAAAAACGAACATGAATCCTATCATTACTGACGTTTCGACCTCAGCTATTCCCTTTCGTCGTTATGCTGACGCATTGGATGAGAATGAACAAACGAAAGCTCAAAGAATACGACACGCAAAAAGAGGTTCCCTAATACTACAACGACAAAATCTTATTATGAAAGAATTAGCATTCATTCAATCTCCAGTAGACATGAACACAGACGAAAATCAAATTGAAGCTATTCGTCCACTTAAACAAAAACCAGCTCCAATTCAAAGAAGAAAAACCCTGGCCACGCTCCCACCGCTCGATAAGAATGCCGAGACATTCCCTACTTTCGGAAAAAGAAGGTCATTAGAGCCAACATTCTTTGATGTGGACGTGGAACGCATTCGAAGTCCTGATAAATCACCAAACTCACCAGGCAACGTACAATCGCCAGTGGGCACAAACTTGGAAATTCGTAGAGAATTAGAGGTTAGAAAAGAAGAAGAGATTCAAAAGCTATTTGTTAGTCAATTTAAACGAAACAAGTAAAGGATAAAAGATAAAGAGTAAAATTGTACATACATTTAATCTAATCCTCTTCTTATTTGTGTTGGGTCTCCTATCCCTTCTTCTTCGATACGTACAGATAAAGGCACAATTTCTCGTTCAAATACTCGTTGTTCGTGTAACGCCCATTCGTGATTACAGTTACATACCCATGGTGAGTCGAACCCATCGCAGTTACATTTTGCTTTCGTACATGGATGTGACTTCTTCGAGCTATCGTGCTCGATGTGTTTATGTTTACAGCGACATCGAAGTATCCAGCTTCCCTCGGCTACTATATAGAAAAATTCTACGCATTTACACTTTGCGTCCTTACACTTATGCACTCCTCTTAAATAGTGTTAGCTACAAGCATATTATCAAGTACTTTTCATTTCTAGGATGTTGTTTCAATCGATGACCACAGAGGCATCTACACTCTTCACGTACTATACAACAGTTTTTGTTACATCCATGACAGAACCATCCTAAATCTTTTTTCTTAATCGTACGCATGTTTTGTACGATTTCAATTGCTGCTTCTTCTACAGATACAACTTTCACTTCTCCTGATGGTAGTTGTTTGACAATGGTAGCTGATGTGCTGACTTCATGGCTGGTTATTATGCTCATATTGTTCGCGGTCAACGTGAACCAGTGCAAATTTGTAAACAACAAACACATCAGCACCAATGACAAGTAGAACACCCAAACCAAAGATTTTGAACTCGTTCATCTGTATTATGCCTGAACAAACAGTGTACGATGAGTTAAACGTGTTTCGCAACAAGCACATTCATCCTGTTCGTTGTGGGCCACACATATCGATTATGGACCCATTTATCTCTCATGAATACTTTGACGAAGCAAAAGAGCTCTTAACAGAAGAGTTACGCGACTTTCAACCTTTTAAAGTACGATTAGAGTCGTGGGATTTCTTCAGACACAACAAAACAAGTACTTTGTGGTTAAAACCAGTGAGTGACCCGCCAAACGCGATAGACGAGTTGTGTAAACGACTTCTTAAAGTGTACACATACTTGGACGATGTAGTGAACCATCCTAATGGTTTTACTCCCCACTTGTCGATGGGTGTTTTCAATGATGTTAGAATCCTCCAACAAGTCAAGCAAGACACTGAGAAAGATTTTCAACCTATCGAATTCTTCGTCAAAGAAATCTATATCATGACATTTGTTGGTTTTGGACCTCAATACCAAGTACGACAAGTCGTACCACTTGGAACGGACGTAACACCTCCATATCACCAAGTTGTTCCTCTTGTCAAAGAGGAAGATAAAGTTGTACGGATCAATGGGTTACCAAAGAAAGCTGTCATCTCTGATCAAACAGTGTTGAACATCTTCCAAGCGTACAACCCTACTCGTATTGACATTAGACGAGAAAGAGGCAAAACAAAAGGTTTTGGTATGATTGAATTTCCATCTCACGTTGAACAACAAGCCGTTTTAAACGCTACTACACCGTTTATTGTAGATGGTAAGAAGCTTCGGCTTACTTCCTCTTTCTAGGCGCTGCAGCGCCAAAAGTTTGCTAGACAACCATGAGTAGCCCTACTAAGACTGCTGTTGAAGATGAACATAAAGATGATGTTGTCAAGGGTAAAATATGGATTGATGCATGGTACGATCCACTGGCTAGTGTCTGTGCTCATTCGTCTTGCATGGCATTATGCGACATCAATGGCGATGGTGATAGTAAATTAATTATCGCTAGTTCGGGTAATAATCCACTAGCAAAGTTTGGTTCTGTTGTCACTACAAATCGATTAAAAGTCTACAAAGGTAAATATTCTATTACTTTGCTCATCGTCTAGGAACTTCCGTCATTAGCGAAAATGTAGTTTTGGAAGAACCAGTAGCAGTTTGTTCGTACTATACTGATTACAAATCACCACGAAGACCTGTCATTGCCGTCGGCTCTGGCATGCACGTCTTCTTGTACAAAAATCTTCAACCTTTTTTCAAATTTACTTTGCCACCAGTACAAATCGAAGTCGAAGAAGCAGAAGTGTGGGAAAAATTAAATTCTGGAAAATACGACACAAAGACGGGATATGAGGAACTTTTCCGATTACGAGAACAAAACAAACAATTAACTATTCGATCATACGAGTTACTCAGTTTAACAGAAAAAGATGAAATCGCAGAGTTTATCGAGTTACGAAAATCTACTCCACTATTGTGTCAAGTATGCGTTCGGTTTTTACTTCTTACATGATAGACTGCTCTTACGTGTATGACTGTTCTGAAAAAAGACAAAGATGATGTCGATACAATTGGATGTTTGGCGCTTGGCACAGAAAGTAGAAAATTAATCATTTTAGATCCAACAGCATCAACTGTAATGAAACAAGTTACTTTGCCATCGGTACCAGTATTTCTTGCTACTCATGGTGCTTACGATTTGGATTATAGGGTCATAGTCGCATGTAGAAATGGAAGTATTTACACACTAAAGGGAGGAGAAGTAAGTGGTGTCGTTATAGAACTGGATTCCCAACCATGTGGACTATTACGAATGGATAAAAGTATTGTCGTCGGAACGATGAACAATGCGCTACATTATTATCATACACGAGTATGTTCCAAACGAAAAATCTTACCCTCTAGGGAAAGAAACAATTTTCGGTATATGTGCCGGCATTGATTAAGAATATGGAATTATTAGATATGAAAGGTCAAAGAAATGTAAAATGCGTGATAACAATACTCGACAATAACGAACTACGAATTTATAACGGAAAAACTCTCATTCACACAATTCATACCAATGAAGCTGTATCTGGATTGTGTTTCGGCACTTATGGAACTGAACCAAATGCACTCGTGTTGTCATACCGTAATGGTGGTTTAGAGTTTAAAATGATTTCTCGTGTTGCCAAGCTAGAAGGTACCGGTAAAGGTGGACCTCCTCCAGAGCAAGAAGTGCCGTTAAAGTTACCAACTCGAACCAAGATTTATGTAGAGCAAACAGAGCGTGAGAAAGAGCATGCCACAGAGATACATAGAGTGTTTCAAAAAGAGTTAT
>JAESGV010000613.1_pt1 | contig 15554 bp, 12 predicted proteins | sample 9269781 | NCBI WGS metagenome assembly JAESGV01 (sample SAMN15741586, study PRJNA653496) | algae metagenome | isolation source: Tildeniella torsiva UHER 1998/13D and co-occurring heterotrophs from... | place: Slovakia: Slovak Paradise National Park, Hrabusice, Kosice Region | collected 2000-01-01 | reverse complement strand
TCTGCTGTCTGAACAGCAAGCACCATTTATGTCGTTAATTAATCATCAAACATCACTTGGGACCGATTCATGATTTGTTTAGCTCTCCAGTAAACTGAAATAAATACGGTGGTACACTCATTCCACTAGAAAACAGCTGAAGTCAACTCTTTCAGCACACTTCTTATTACGGCAATTACATACCCTATTTATAATCACTACAATCACATGAGGTCTACAGTGATCTCTTTCTGTTTAGCATTATGTTTGTTAACAGCAATAGCAAGCGCTAGTCGGCGAGCAAAGCTGCTGCCGCTAGGAAATAGAATAACGAACAAAAATGCACCAATTGGCACTGTGTATAAAATAAAAAGTGGAGATACATGCTACTCGATATCGCAACGGTACTCAATTTCATTGGCAAATATATTATCCCTCAATCCAGGAATCAATTGCGACAATCTAGCAGTTGGAATAACAGTACGTATTGCATTAAAGAATGTACCAATATCATACTCGAAATTCTCAAAAGCAATAACATCTAACGGATATCCCGCGCCATCAATAACACAATATCGTGCATTTATGACTGGCCTAGTTCAATTTGGAATAACAGACGAGGCAGAGGTAGCAATGTTTTTATCTCAAATTATTTGGGAATCTGGTGGTCTTCAATACAAACAAGAGTTAGCATGTACAAGCCAAGCGACTGCGGGTTACGGATGTCCTAATAGCTATCGAACTCCAGGTGATCCAGTGAATACATTCTATTTCGGACGAGGATATATTCAATTAACTTGGTCGGCCAACTACAAAGCAGCTTCTGAAGCAATTTACGGAGACGATAGATTGCTAGAAGATCCTGATTTGGTCGCTACCGATGAGCAAGCAGCATGGGCAACAGCATTTTGGTATTGGAAGACCAATGTCGCGACTGACCCACTAGTAAAAGCTGGAAATTTTGGAGCTTCCACCAATAGAATTAACGGAGGATTAGAGTGCTCACCATGTCGTGGAGCATGCACATCCAGATTTGAAATCTACAAAGTCATACTGAAACTCTTCGGCTCACCAGTAGTACCTGACAACAGTGGTTGTTGACACCATGATACCTTGCCAAGACGTAAAATAAAATAACGTTAACTTTTGTAATCTTGCCAACCAATCGATATTGGCCAACTGAAAACTTCTTGCTCACAATTACTAGTCTTCAGAACACAGATGAATAGAATAGGATTGAAACAGTTAACGCGTGTCCTCGGTAGACAAAGTCGATTCTACGCGAAAAACCAATTCGATATTGCAGAACAAGCGCAAGCTGTTCCAACATACGTTACACCCGATACACTAAAAGTTCCTCCAACACAAACAACAACGTTGAGCAATGGTTTCCAAGTTGTTACAGAACCCAGAGTTGGAGAGACCGCAGCAGTCGGTGTATTCGTCAAAGCAGGTAGCAGACACGAAACTCTACAAGACAATGGTGTCGCACATTTTTTGGAACACATGTACTTTAAGGGTACACAAAAAAGAACTGCTCAAGCGATCGAAAAAGAATTCGAGGACGCAGGAGCACAATTGAACGCACATACAGCACGTGAATACACAGCATTTACCACTCACTGTTTGAAAAAGGACGTACCATTATGTGCTGATGCTTTGTGTGATATTTTGTCAAACTCAAAGTTACGCCCAGAAGATATTGAAAATGAACGCCCAACTATTTTGAAAGAAATGGAGAGTGTTGAGCGTGATGTACATGAAGTTTTGTTTGATGAAATGCACAGAGTCGCATACCAAGGTTCACCACTAGCATTCACCATTCTTGGACCCAAAGAAAATATCAATAGAATTTCCCGATCTCAAATGCAACACTATCGTGAAAAGAATTACACTGCAAAGAGAATGGCACTAGTTGGTGTTGGTGATGTTGATCACGCCGCACTCGTCAAAGTTGCAGAAGAATACTTTGGAAAACTCCCAAGTGAATCAGCACACGTTTCACTATTGGACAACCGCAAAGCCAATTTTATTGGTTCCGATACAAGATTCTACACTGCTGATGTTCCAGAACTTCACGTTGCCATTGGTTTCGAAGGTCCAGTTTTATCCTCCAATGACAATATTGTTGTCTCCATCATGCAACTCATCTGGGGAAGCTACGACAAACAAATGGGTGCAGGCAAATATGTAAGCCAAAGTTTGGCTCAAGCATTAGCCGATAAGGATTGGGCTCATGTTGTACAACCATTCATTCACAGTTACACAGATACTAGCGTATTTGGTGTACGTGTAGTTAGTGATGGTGATGAAACGACTGACCCAATGATGATTGAAGTTGTCTCACAAATGGCACGTTTGGGATACCGTGTAAGAAAAGAAGAATTAGAACGTGCAAAGAACATTTACAAGACACAAATTCTATCGTGCTATGAAGGTTCATTGACAAACATTCTTGAAGATGTTGGAAGAAGCGTCTTGTTCTATGGACGTCGCGTCAATGTTGCCGAAATGTTGGCAAGAATCGATGCTGTAACAGAAGAAGATATTCGCAGAGTTGCAAACACATATATTAACGATAAGGACCCTGTTGTCACATCAGTTGGCAAGTGCGAAGATGTTGCCGATTACCATTGGCTCAGAATGTTTACTTATCAATGGAGAGTATAAATCAATCTTAATGGGAAATAATAAATGGAAAGTTATTCAACAACCGTTTTTGGGTGTAGTTTGAAGGGTTATTTTTAGTTCTGCCAGATAGGCAGAAGCAGGCTGGCCAAAGGCTGCCTATGTCAACTGACTCAAAAGAGCCACTTGCGAGGGGATCCAAACAAAAAAGAAACAAACACAATAGACAACATGAACAATAATGAATATTACAGTTTTACTAACAACTATTCCATCAACTTTCTGCCACAACAAAGAGAAGAACAACCTACCGACGCACAAATGGATTTCGAAGATATACAAGCACTCACTCGTTTCGTTCCAAGATCAACTCCTGTTTCTGGGTACGCTATGTACTTCAAGTTTGCGACCAAACGAGATGCAAATGGTGTACGACAAATGTACCACTACAACGATTACATGGCCGAAGTTGCACGTCAATGGAGGAGCATGTCTCCTCAAGAAAAACAAAGTTTCAACTATGAAGCACAATTACACAACGTGGGCATCTTATAAATTATTTACTTCCACCAACCATTGTTGTAGTCAGCATAAACATTATAACCTTGATTCACGCCGTTAGGCATGGCGATAGATACCTTACTAGTTTCAACCCTCAAATCTTTTGCCATAGTAACAGCACATTCCACTTCGAAATGATACTGATTGATCACAAATTTACCATTTGCTGTTGGAAACACTGTACTAGGAACATCAATATACAAATCACGAGTTGTAGTCGTCCTAGATGGCACTCCATCAAATACTTGCCTACATACTTCCTTGTGTATCGTTGCCGTTCGTCCACTACTTGTCAAAGTCATGTCTTGCATCAATTTAACTCGAATGGTATATACATCTTTTTTAGAATCATTTTGAATTTGCGCTCTGATCAACGCTTTTTCACCTGGTGCCAAAATATCTTTTGTAACATCCAAATGAACTTGCAATTTTCCATTTCCATTCATAAAAAATGATTTCTCCTTCTTTACTTGCACAAGTTGCGGTAACCGTGTCAAGTTCTCGTTGATTGTAATAAATTTACTATTCTTGATGTTTATACCTTTCATATCTACCCACACTTTTACGCGATAAATTATGGCTGCTTTGTACCCTTTTCCCTTTGCGGAAAAGACGCCAGGAAGACCTTGTGGTAGTTGGAATTGGAATCCATAAGTGTATTTTCCAGGCGCGACAGTTTCTCCGTTATAGTTACTCAATGGTGATTCTTGTTTGAAAAACTCACGACTTTCGAACGCTAACATTGTTGATTGATTGTTTCGTTGGTCGGCTTGATTACGATCGACTTTTGATCGTTCGAATCCTTCCCACTTGATCATGAGTCGCTTTGCGACAATATTTTCAGTGACATTGAGTTCAACGTGACCAGTTATGATTTGTCCTGCCAAATAGGATTCTCTATCCAATTTTACTTCTATTTTACCTGCACCTTTGACGGTCTTGAGAACAGTCGTGATATTGGCAAACACTCCCTTCTTTGCTTGTGATTGTGTTCTATTGTGACTATCACGAACTTCTGCAGTAGATGACGTTACAAATGTTGGTTGTGGTGTTGTATTGACAATGACCGGTGCATGTTGTACAATTGGTTGTTGGATCATCATTGGATGATGAACTGGTGGTTGTTGATAGACCGGTTGAACGTATACTGGTTGTGGTGCTATCATTGGTTGCGGCGCCGTGAGTTGCGCAAAAAATTGATGTGCTCCGTAACTTGGCTGGTGATAATGTTGTGGTGGTGGTTGTTGAAAATGTTGTAGCGGCTGTTGTGGAAGAGGAGTTTGATAATGTTGTGGCGGGTCAAGTGCTGATTGTGGCATCCAATGTGGTTCTGGCTCTTGTTGAATCGCCTTGTCAAATGCAGGAGCGCTTGGCTCAGGGTACAAAGGCTCTGTTGTGGCCATGACTTTTTGTTCGTATTTTAGACAGTTCTAGTGTAGCTCTTATGCAGAATCCGGTGTACTTTTTCGAACGACGTGTGACAACAATTGGATTACAACACATTCAGTAGTTAGCCCACTCTCCAATATTATACTACGTATAGCGCTTACAGATTAAACTTCTTTCGTTGCATACCACGATACTTCTTCGCTTTTATGTGGCGTTCTATCTAAATTTCGCTAGCCAACCCGTACAGTTTGTCTACCACAATACTCTTTAGCTAAAATTAAATGTATTGACATGTGCCAAGAAGAATGAAGCTAATATGAAGCTAGCTTAGTGGGTAATATATCGGTTGGAGTGAATAAGACTTTGCATTTCACCTCCAGCGTTCCACGTCATCGTTGTGTTGAGCGATAATTTCTTTCCCTCCAAGATATGCACAAGCTCAAGTTGTAGGCTAGGATTTACTAGATACGTTCTTATCGACTCCTCACAACTTCCATGGCGTTTAGCGTCATTTTTATAATTTATTAATGAGCATGGCATATACTAACTTGCAAAAAGCAACGATGCCAACAAGAGAATCTCTACACATAGTTTCGTTTGAAGGACATAAAAACGAATACTACAACGTTTCACCAGCCAATTACACCTTCAGCCATTCAGAAACGCAAAGAGTTTATAGGCATTTTTGGCTGCAAGACATAATCTCATTAGACGCTACCACGAAGACTCAACATGGTGACAAATATTGAGAAATTTAAAAAGATCATTCTCTCTCGTGAGCTTACTCTGATGGCTGTTAGAAAGTAGCCGATGGCTAATCTACATATGCATACTAATAACAGCAAGCAATGTTGGGGGACACCAGACTACAGAAACCCTCACCATCAGATCCACTCACATAGAATTTTGAATGTAACCCTTACACGCCTAGACATCATAGCCATGATGATTCTTCACTAGTGGTTAGCGGGTAGTCGCTGTTAAGCGGGCATTCACTGTTTCATTCAATAATGCTAAAGAACGATGTTAATGTGACAACATACAAACAACTGTAGGCTGTGTATTAGAATAGATAAAATAGCTATTATGGTGTGAAGATCAACGTTTGCATGTAAGTGATTAGCGTCGTAAGCTCAAAGAGATATGGTACTAGAGCTTACTGGGAGTGGGATACCTACACTCTTCGATTTTTGTGCTGGATTTTCTTCTTAATACCTGTCGTGACTTTTCTTCTTAATACCTGGTGAAGTTGAGCGTTTTGTTACCCAAACAATCATGTCCAAACGCGTGGGACTGTCGTACAAAGACTTGTCGTTTAAGATAGCAGCTAGAATATTAAGCTTTTGGCACCTCTGTCGAAGTCCGATGCAGAAGACTGGATAAAATTGTACGCCAAAAACAATGGAAAGTATTGTCAAATATACACACGTATATCATTCGAGTTCGAAAGACCATCTTGGAACAGTTTTGGTTATCTGATTGGAAAACGCTACAAGGATAATATGAGCTCCAGAACACGGAACAACGTACGTGCATGCGCAACACATATGAAAAGTATCTTGCAAGATTGCACACACGTTATATTGTATAAAGTCCACACATGGACTATACAAAATCGGTCGCTACATATACTGCTTTTCCAAGTTAACCTCACTGGATGTTCAAGTAGCAAAGTTTGATTCTAATGACAATTGGGAAGAACTATGTCCTAACTACACCGTTTGAAGAGTTTGAAGTATTTGACTAAAGTTTTGACCTCCATCGTGCACGTTCTTTAGCTTCGTCTTTAGAATGTTTATCGTTACTGTTCTATGGAGCAACCCGAGATTTTAGCATAACGGCTCCGAATTCAAAGCTACGAACCCTCTATTTAACACAAGTGTATGTATTTGGAGATTTTAGCCAGCCAGTAAAGAAAGTTCTAAGTTTCAGGACAAGTTCATTGCGAATAGTAGGAATTACATTCGACAAGATGAGCAATTTGTCACGCATTTTGAAACAAGACATCATGCCTGCTTCTGTAACTAGTTTTAGAGTGGAGTATACATATAAGAAGGGCTCATAAGTAAATTAGTTCAATGAAAGTCAAGAAATTGCACTAGTAGCAGATACACTACCAACATGCTGTAGAGGAGTTGTCATTCTCGCAAATTGATGTTACTTTTGCTATGATCCAGCAACTCAAGTGTCTTCATCACTTCAGATCCGTATTGGATCTGGAAATGTAAAAACAGATTTGTTGAGAAGCCTTTCGAACGTAACAGTAGAACAAAGTATATTCTTTATATAAATAGTGGTGAACCATACTCGTATTTAATAAGTGTGCTATGGCTACAACCTAAATCTTTTAGTTTTAAAATTGTGAATTATTAGACAGCAATGTTTAGTTTAATAGCAGCAAAAAGCAATCTCTCTCGTGAGATATTCTGAAAGCTGTTTGCAGGTGCCGGTGCCTCCCTACATGCTTACTTACAACAGCAAGCATGTTATCGACACCCGAAGACCAGAAACCCTCACCAACATATCCTCTCACATTGCCGAATTTGAATGAAACGCCACAACCACTAGACACCATAGCCATGATGATTCTTCACTAGGGGATATTATGGCCACCTGTACTTTCATTCACCAATGCTAAAGATTGTTGTTACCGTAACGTATAGCTGTAGGTCATATGATATGTAGCTTCAACGATTTAGAGGCTAGTTATGGTTTCGAGATCAACTTAAAAAGCCGATGGTCCACCGCAACAAATATGGTTTACGCACAGCACACATTCAGCTAAAGCAAGGACGGAGTGGAAGCGTCATTGCACCTAATAATTCTAAAAAGCTCCTCGAATGATGAATGGAAAAGAACGGACGTTTCTCTTTGACAGTAGTCATCAAGATGGAACATTTGTTTAAATCCACTTAATAGGTAAATAACTATAATTTATGCAAGTAACTTGGCCTGCAAAGTGTTTGTTAGTAGACGATACAATTGTCTTCGTGTGTTGCCTCCACTAATGGAATGATCCTTGTTGGGGTAGAACATGTTAGTAAACTGAACTTGACGATCTTGAAGCGTAGTCATCAAGTTGTACGAGTTGAGTGGATGAACGTTATCATCACCAGTACCGTGAATAAGCAGCAAGTGAGAGTATGCTTGTTCTGCATCTCCGTTAGCCTTGATCTGTACTGGTAGTAATGGACACTTTGGCTCTGCACGAACAACTCTTTGAATAACACTACTATTCTTGTATCCCTCTGGGTTAATAGCAGGCCATTGCATATAACGTTCAGTGTACGCACTGTCATAGTACCTCCAATCGGTAACTGGAGCGACAGCCATGCCCAACTTGAACACTTTATCATTCTCTGGGTGAGTTAATGACATCAAAGTCATGTAACCACCATATGACCAACCCCAAATTCCAAGTTTTGTTCCATCGATAAAGTACAAACCTTGCAAATACTTGGCAGCAAAAACTTGATCTTGTGATTCCAAATCTCCCAAATTCTTGTAGGTTGCAGTCATGAACTTTTCACCTCGACCACCTGTTCCAGTACTATCTACTGTTACAACTACAAATCCTAAAGATGCCCAGTAGAGTCCCAATGGATCGTGCATCGAGTTCCAACTGTTCAACACGAGTTGGTTACCTGGGCCACCGTATACTCTCATGATGCATGGATACTTGACATCAGAGTTTGCGTTGTATGTTGGTGGGTAGACAAAGAGTGCGTTTAGAGGGACACCAGCACGATTGTTGATTGTTTTGATTTCAACTGATGGTAGTTGCACGTTTTCTTCGATCTTTTGCTTCACTGCACTGTTTTCTAGTAGAACGATACTAGCGTTGCTTCCAGGAGTAGGATTTGTTTGTTCCAAAGTGTAGATTGGTAGGTTTGGACCTAAATAACTTAATTGGTAGTATGATCCACTTGGACTGAAACTAGCAGTAAAGTATCCTTGATTTCCTTCTTTGGAAATGAATCTTGATGTTTTGGTTCCATCGTACTTGACTGCTTTGATGGTGCGATTGGTGGAACCATACTCTGTACTTGCGTAGAAGACTTCTTTGGATACTGTGTTGAATGAACTGATCTCAACGACATCGTATGATCCACTGGTTAAGAATGTACGAGTTTGTTTGGTAATATCGTATAATGCCAAATGGTAGTGACCATCTTTGTTGTCTGGATCAACTGTAATATCAACGAACAAGTTCTCTTCCAAGAATTGAACTACACCAGCAGCCTAAAAGATTATTATGAAATTCTTTTCACTTACATATTGAATCCATGTTGTTGTGATATCTGTTTTAACGACTTTACTTGGTACAACCTTTGCTGCGTCAAATGTATTGGTATCAGATAGCAATACATCTTTTTGATTTTGAATACGTGGAATACGAACAGTAGCAAGTGACGATGCAGATGCCCAAATTAAATCGTACACGTAAATATCAGTCTGTGCAGGTGTCAAGCCAACGCGAAGGTCAATGTCAAGTACTGTTTGAGTTCCCAAATTGTATACGTGAGTGGAAACGATTGGATTTGGGTATCCTGGCTAAAATAATTAGAAATAGTTAACAAATACTTACAGTGGTGATGCGTACTTTCTTGGAAATTGGGTATGGAGATTCTGGACTGTAATCATCCCACTCGTATGTAGGAACCAAACTCTCGTTCAACTTCAAAAAGGCCAAACGTGAACAGTCAGTGCTCCATTTCATAGTGCTAACGCCTCCGTAAACTTCCTCTTCATACAACCAATCAGTAACACCATTGAAAATAACTTCATCATCTCCATCAGTGGTTACTTGTGACGTGGCTGCCATGACTGCGGAATTTGTGAGTGCACTAACAAAGATGTTGTTTTGTTCGACGAACGCGAATGGATAATTGGTTGCTGCCTTGTTTGTGGTACACCAACTGAATGTTTTTTGTAGTTTGTCTTGGTGTGGTGATGCGTTTTGTGCAGTGTGACTGACGGTATCGTATATGACATACTTTCCAAGAATCGAGTGTCTGAACACCTTTTCTCTATTGATCATGAACGCGACAAAACGATTGTTGGGTGAAGGTATGTAACTAGCATCGCAATCAATTCCTGCTTTCTAAATGTTAATAGTGTAATGGTTACGCTTACTTGTAACTGGTCGTAGGTTATGAGTGCTGCTTGTGCGTTGGTCAACGAGTTATATTGTATCAAATCGCACTTGGTGTACGTCACATTGGCTGGTGATATGGCACTGGAATAGTTCATGTACAAAAACACTTCCGCTTGTTGTCCGGAAGTTTCCACAGAACCAGGAGACCATTGCATCGAGTACGACCTTGGAGAGTATTTTCCAGTAAATATATCATCGAATGTGAAAGGTTTCTTGTTGACAGGGTTGGTGTATGCTGATATGTTAGTTTTTATCTTTGTACATACTTAAAATGAGTACTGTAACAATCGCGGCGACTACTCCGAAAACGCAAAGAGCGACAACAGCGTATACCACACGAGAAATAATAATCTACAAGTTGTGTTAAATGTGTGCGATTAAAAGTACGTTTCTCTGCTTTGCCGACTGCGCTTGTGGGTCTTCCACTAACGATTGGTGAGGATCATCGTCAGTATGAAGGTTTGACATGACCTTGTTGTGTTGGAACGATGGGCAATTTACAAAAAGCAACACGCGAACTTCATTCTTATGCGTGTGTACATTCATGACGAGGAACGAGAGTTCACAGCGGCTTTGACATGGGACGAGGCAGATAAGAGCAACATAGAAAAATTGAAGCAAACATTCTTACCCAAACAATCGCATTTTAAAAGCACAACAGAATTTGATCTTGTCAGTGAACGTGGGAAAGAAGTTACGGTCATAAAAAACAAGATGGATATTTTCGTGAAAAAAACAAACAAAGTCGCACCACAATTACCAACGCAGACACAAACAACTACTTCAAAGCAAACAACAGAAGGTACAGCTAAAAAACAAGCTCTGAGACCCGACGTTGTCGAATATGTTAACAAACTATCAAAAGAAGCATCTGTATTCTATGAAAAGAGAAAGTTCAACGTACGTGCCCGCATTAACAACGCAATCTAACACTGTTACAGAGAGCCATCCAGATCTACGAAGAATTATTAGGAATAGGCGTCGATAGACCTGGTTGTTTGATCAATCTAGGAACCATGTACCATGCATGTGGTTCACATGAGAAAGCAGTCAAGTGTTTCGCAGAATTGGTAGAAATGCAACGAATAGACTATCAGATCCTCGTCAAGTAAGCCATATCAAATCTATCTAATAGCATAGGCTTGCAGAATCATATTTTGGAACAAAGGAATACAGAAAAGCGTTAGAATACTTCAACTATGCGAGTCAATACTATGAAAAAGCATCTGCGTCTGTGTTAGAAAAACAACCAGACAAAGCAGATATCAAAGAAACTGTCACGAATGAAAAGCATCGACTAAAAGTACAAATTGGAAGATGTTTATGGGAACTTGGCGAAAAACAAGCAGGTTTCTCAGCTGTCGCAGTATGTGAATTAACAAACATTTAACCATTTCAGAGTGTATTGCGAGAGAACGAACAAAACTATGATGGACTAGTCGAATATGGATACGCGCTCATGGATGATACTTTTAATCCAGAATTCCAAGAAGCACTAAGTGTCCTACTACGATGCCTCGTCAAAGATCAAGCAAATCGTCGTGTGAAACGACTCGTCGCAAACTTGATCAAGAAGCAAGGCCCACAACTACTAATCACCAATTTGGCTAGTAATTCACCATCGAACAAACTTGAAGAATCAATGGTACCTGCAGTAGCATGGGTTGCGTTAATTGTCAAGGAACATTCTGGAATCGACGAAGCAATTTCGCTCTATGAAAAATGTTTGGAACTTTCACACAACAATTCGTACATTTTAAACTTGATACATACGTTGGAACTCAAGTTGGACTACTTGGAATGCGTCAAGAAGATTAAGGAATTTTTCAGAAAATACACATCGCAAGAAGAACATCATCCACAATTTGTATCTCCAAACGAGTTGTTACAATTGGTTGAGCAAGTCAATTTGGAAGACACAGAAACGTATCGTACAGGAGAACATGCCCAAACGTACAGTTCCTCAAACACTACTTTGCAATGGATTGATGACGAAGGTGCGCGATTGTACAACAAGCAGGTGCAAAAACCTTTCAACGGTCGTAAGAATGTCGACAAACCATTCAGCGTAGCAGAACTCGATCTTTTGGCATTGTATTTTACATTGGCCAAAATTCTCTACGTGAAGGGCGCTCTTTCTGCATTACCAGAACTTATCGAAAAACTAGAGTTTGCTCGTTTCAAGAGAAATCTTCACGATACAACCATCCGAAACGAACATGCCTATTTTTGCTGTATTTCACAAATCATGACATACTTGGGATCGTCATTACCACTACAACCTGCAGACGCAAAGCCTTTCTATGTATGTGGAGAATCGCATTGTTTGAGTCCAGCATGGCAAACCATTAGGCTACAAGGAGAAGCGAGAAGAATGACACCAGTACTAGTGACAGGACTAAAGTGTTGGCATTTGAGAAAAGATTCTGATTTTTATCCAAAAGCAAACTTTTGGAACGCAGTCAAAACGATACCACAAAAATCACAAGTTTTGTTCATGTTTGGTGAGATTGATTGTAGAGAAGGTATTTGGTTGGCTGTTGAGAAATGTAGATACAAAGATATGGATGAGGGAATGTTGGTTGCTATTGGGATCTATTTGGATCAGTTGCAAGAGTTGGCGCTACCACCGTATGAATTTGATGTATTTGTACATCCTGTACTACCAGTCCTGGATGTTACGCGACAAACTGTGAAACGGTGGAATCAATTGTTGGAGATTGAATTGGAGAAGAGGAATGTTGTTAGAAGACAAAAACAACAGAAACAGTTCAAGTGGCTACGATTCTTTGAGAATTTATTAACCAGTAACGGATTGTTCCTGAAAGAAGAATACAAATTGGATGGAACTCATATTCATCCAAGATATGTAACACTATTGGAGAGAGCACTTGTAGCAGCTGTGGATAACACGCAGTGATGTAAATTGGACTAAAAAGTCGGCTAGAAGAAGGTTTCAAAAGCTGGCTCAAATAACTCTACTAAATCTTAAAAGTCAAACGTTTATTCTTGTTGCTGTTCCGAATAGAGTTGTGCTATTTAGGTTCGATGTCCAATTTCAACTGTTGTGCATGTTCATGAAATGAATTGGTTGACATTTTTGGTGGCTGGCTTTTGCTGTTGTTGCGATCCAAAGGGTGCGAACTGAGCAAACGGTGCCTCGATTATGCCGTTGTATGGTATTTGATGAGGTTGTTGTGCTTGAATTGGCTGTTGGAAAGGTCTCTCAATAACATTTCCGCGGTTTTGGCTTGGCATACCAAACAAACTTGAACCAGCGAAGGTGTTCTTGTTGTCCATTGGAGCCCATGTATCGCCATTTCCAAACAATCCACCATTGGAGCCTTCTCCACTGTACAAAGTACTAAACAACGAACTGTAGTCTTGTTTTGGCTGTTGTTGCTGTTGTGGTTGTTGTGGACTTGGTTGTAATAACTTGGACATCAAATTACCAGTAGCCGGTGAGGGAGAGCCATTAACAATATTTCCCCAGCCATTGTTGGTGGGTTGTTGAATGCTTGTGCCAAATGGTCTTTCGATGACATGATCAAACTGTTGTTGCACTCCAGAGTTGATAGCATCCAAGCCTTCTTCGTCAAACTCGTCCAACAACTCGTTGTCATCCATGACGGTGTGACCACCCATAAGATCTTTTGACATGAAATCTCCATAGTCATCATCGAACGTCAAATCTTCTTGTGGAATGCTTCTTTGTGATTGTTTAGGAGACGGTACCTTCTCCACAACGGGTGCAAACACTGGTTGAGGAATGGGTTCGGCACGTTTGGGTTGTTGCGCTTGAACTGGCTGACGTAGTGGAGATTTTGGAATTGGCTTGATGTTCTCGACACGATCTGTTGTGTATGTTCCCTTTTCATAGTCAAAGTAAATGTCGGTACGATCGTCGTTGATTAAACGAGTGACGAATTGATTCAACCTGTTAACACGTGCTTCAATAGCCAATGGACCGGTAATTGGTTTTGCAGAAGATCCACTACGAGATGTATTGTCAGTCTTGATTGGCAAAAATCCAGACAACTCAATGTCTTCTGGCAATCTTCTTTCCTTGTTGACTGTACTGATGTCGAGTTCGTCATTGATGACCATGTTGTTATACGCCGATTGGTTAGAGCCAACTGTTTGCAAAAGCGATGCAAGACCATGCCACATTGTGTTCTTGGCCATATCACGGAATTGGTAGATTGTGTGCTCACGATGTTGATCGATATACTGAATGAACGTGATGAGTGATCCCAAATATGCGTAGTTTGGAGTGGTTTCAACCGCATGTTGGCAAAGAATTTGGAAAGTGTTGAATGCCAACGAACATGCGTTCTCCAAGTACGGATTGTGTTGCTTGACTTGGTAGGATGCAGTGTTCTCGATTGAGTAGATGTTCATGAGAACAAGTTTCAAAACCAAACTGTCGGAGAGGTAGTCCTCATGTTCATCGTCGGAGTTGCTGCCTGAAGGGATATTGAGTTGGCCGAGCATTTCCATAGTTTCTTGTTGCACGTTATCGAAAGTTTCCATACTAGTCTTTGTGAAAATGATTCCATGAAGGCGAACGAATGCAGTGAGGAATCGTTGCTTCAACTCTGCTGCTGGCATGTGAGTATTTTGGCTTGATGAGCGATCTCCGCGTCTTGAATCACCTCCACGACCTCTTCCTCTACCACCTCTCGAATTGCTTCTTTCTTCTTTTAGTTGTTGATGTTGAGCAATGTATTTTTGTCTGTTCTTCTCGAATAATAAGATCAAATTCTCGCGAGCACTGACGAATGGCTTCTTGACGGCCAAACTGCGGAAATATCGGTAAATGGCTTCACACGAGTTGTCTTGATAAGTCGCAACAACGGCAAGTTGATTGTGAGGATTTCCGTTGTTTGGTAAAATAGCAAGAGCGTGTACGTAATGAACTTGTGCTTGCGACCAATCTTTTTCTGGTTGTTCATTGTAGAGTTGCGTGTAACGCGCGAGATCGCCTCTGATGATCAAACACTTGTGAAGGCTTGTTAAGCACATCTTTCCGAGTCTTGTTTCATTTGCGAGTTTGTATCCCTCGTAGAGCTGCTTGATTTTGTTGAAAAGGCCCTCATAGTACGTCTCACCCTCTTCTAAAAATGTTTTGAACGCGGCGCATGCTTTGTGAAGTTTCTCTTTGTTCGCGAGTGCGTTATTTTGATCTGGTTGTTGTTGTACGGAAGAGTCACCAAAGGCTTGTTGATGGTACTTCTTTATAATTTTTCTAAACTCTTCTATTGGTCTGTAGTACACACATTTCCATAGGAGTTGATCGACGTCCCTATGCGAGGCAAAATCAATGTCTTCGAGAATGATACTTTCATAGTTTTGTCGAATAGAAAGCCGAAGTTGTGTAACTGTTTTGTCGCTTGGACTCTTCTTTCGTAGAACGTTCCCGAGTTCTTTTTCTAACTTTGAGGTTTGTTCAAATGTTGCTGATACTTGATTGTTGATTAAAGGTCTCTTTGTACCGTCCATTGCTTGTGAATTGTTCGAAACGGAACTGTGCGCTTAGTATCTGATGATTATGTTCTATGCCTTGTATCTTTTTTATTGGTGTGTGAGTACAAGATAAAAGTCAAATGAACATAGCCAAGGCCAAACACTTCAAATTTGTTTTTGTTTTTTCAAGTTGGTTGACTCGAGTTTGAGTGGCGCCTACTGATGAATAATGGTGCAGTCCGTAACGGTTCTCGCGTTACTGATAGGGTTCGAAATAAGCGGCTTAAGACGGCTTAGTAAGCAAATTGTCAAAACCAAGACAAAACCAAGACAGCGGGCCCGCAGGCTGTCAAAACCAAGACAAAACTAAGCC
>JAESGV010000612.1_pt1 | contig 15570 bp, 14 predicted proteins | sample 9269781 | NCBI WGS metagenome assembly JAESGV01 (sample SAMN15741586, study PRJNA653496) | algae metagenome | isolation source: Tildeniella torsiva UHER 1998/13D and co-occurring heterotrophs from... | place: Slovakia: Slovak Paradise National Park, Hrabusice, Kosice Region | collected 2000-01-01 | reverse complement strand
AACATGCAAAAGCGGTGGTCACCAACAACGAGTTCATCGAAGAGTATCGCAAAACGTTTATCGATATTATTCACTACAACATTCTAAGAAGCATCAAACAACTTGTTAGTGGTGTGTATGAGATAGATGTTCCCATAACGCGTGATGAAAAACTTTTGCAGTACTTTGCAGAAATGGAAGATGACTTGGTGGATCATATCGCTACTATTTGGAATGATGTACTCGTTGATGATATCATTAACGTTTGGAACAACGATTCGATACAAGAAGTGTTCAAAGTGAGACATAAATTGCATCAGAATTTTTCTGGAGGCGCGTTGAAGCATTACATGGACAAAATATACGCGATAAAGAGTGCAGAGTATATTCCTACCGTACAAGATATATTATACATGAAAGCGAAAACGACAGGTGTTCACGAGTTTGAAACAAGCGTAGAAGAAACTGTAATTAGGTTAATGGACACTGGCGGACAGCGTAATGAAAGAAAAAGTAATTTTTCATTTTTATTAATTCTTTATAGAATGGCTTCAAGAATTCAAACGCGTAAATTGTATCGTTTTCACAGCAGCGTTACCAGAATATGCAACTTTGTGCTACGAAGATGAAGAAACGAATCGTCTAGTAGAATCATTAACAACTTTTGAGCGAATCGTCAACCACGACAAATTCATTGGCGTTCCCATCATTTTATTACTCACAAAACCAGATCAATTATGTCATACTACGCAACAACACAGTTTAAAGAGTTTATTCCCAGAGTTTTCTGGTCGCGATAACAGTTGCATTGACGTCATCTCGTTCATTTGCCAAAAGTTTTTGCAACAGTACCAAGGTGATGAAGTACATAAAATCTTCCCCATTGTTGTCAACTCGCTAGATAGAAATGTCGTACATTCGACATTATCGAAAATTTATGATATCACGTTAGCAGGAACATCCAGAGAGTATCAACCAAAGTTGTGGAATATGTGTCAATTTGTGTATAGACCAATCTTTTCAAAAGCCAAGATCACGAAAGCAAAATTCTTGTCAGATGTTTCAATAGTGACACAAACTGAAAGTAAATCAGCTGATAACAGAGGTGATTGGTCACCAACGACGCCATTCTCACCAATAGGTGTCAGCGTGTTTAGAGATGAGTTTTAGAATAAAATTGTAACTCGTAGTTGAGTAAACTAATTTGAAAATGCACCACTTGGCGATAGATGAGTTGGGAATCGTGTTTTCGTACTTGGAACCTGTAGAAAATATACCATCATTGAATTTAGTTTGTAGAACCTGGTACGAAGCGTCATCTACTGTTCACGGATTAAATTGCGGTGTAAACACTGGATTGTGGAGACAGTGGTACTACAATGCGATTGATTACTACGCTGTTAGAATGCAAACAAGGTACAAACGCAAATGTATACTAAAAAAGAAGACCAAAGTAGACCACAGAGACTATCGTGTTCTATTAAGAGGAATAATTACTGGTTCGCATAGAATCTTAAATGCAAAGGTGGGAGATAAGATAGAGCGGATTTTTCGTGCGACTTATACCACCGTTAATTACTGTTCTGTCGATGAATACTTGGATAATTTATTCTTGCTATTTCGCTCGAAAAAGAATCAAGTCGCGAAACTAGCACAAACAGATGGCCAAAGACTTTTCAACAGATTAATTGGCATAATATGCAGATGTTCCAACGCATCCAAACTTTTCGCAAAAGTTTGTGAACTAGTAGCCGAGTTCCATCTCCCAACCAATGAAACAAAATTTATGATAGACAATTGGCACACCTTACCAGGCGACGTATACCAAAACTCATGGTCGATTTTTCTACCTACCCAAGAGTTGATTTTGTATGGCCATTTTAAAGAAGCAAAAATCTTGCATGAACAGTACGGATGTTCACTATCGTTACAAGTGAATGATAACCTAATAATAACAAGCACGAATGTACTACTATACCATGACATTTTACGTCAAACATCAGGAACAAATCGTACCAAGTTCTTTTGTACGTTAACAACTACTCCTAAAGTACATACAGAAATGTTAACGTGGTTAATTGAGAAAGAGGGAATGCAAAGTGTAGTATACGATTTGAAACAAGCATTACATGTAGTTACCACGCAGTATCCACAAACAACGCCATTGTTCTGTTTGGTGAAACAGTTTTATTGTAATACAAGTATTCCATTGATCAAAGTGTTGATTGAACATGGTGAAGATATGAATCGCAAGTTTAATGGACAAACAGCAGCAGAAGTTTTTTGTGAGTTCTGCGAGAGGACTGTACGCAAGCTGTCACCATGGGTTTACATTCGCATACCAGCTGATCTTTGTATTAGCTCTGAGATTGCTAACTTGAAACTAGCTGAGATGTTGGAGTTATTTAGGGAATACAGTAGAGAGGATTGCGTTGCATTGGAAGAGAGATTTTCCAAGATTACAGACATTATAATGACTTGATAAATTCCACGTTGTCCCAAACTAGTTTTTATTCTTCAATCTTGTAAACACAGTTGAGCGACTTTTCTAAATGCACACCCTGTCACATGACGAGTTGGGAGTTGTCTTTTCATACTTGATACCTGCAGAATGTATACTAGTGTTGAATTTGGTCTGTAAACAGTGGTACGAACTAACATCAATCAAGTATGCAACCAATTCTGGTTTATGGAAACAATGGTACCAAAATGCAATAGAATACTACGCATCGCAAACACAAAAACCCTATCGAAAAAAGTGGCTGCTCAAAAAAAAGAACAAAACCAGACGAGACTATCGTGCATTATTACAAGGCATAATTATCAATTCACGAAACGTTTTAAAGACCAAAATCGACACTAAAATACAAAGAATATTTAATGCGTATTTTTTACAAATCGACCACTGTCCCGTTGGAGATTATTTGGACGAATTACTGTTGCTCTTCAGAGCAAACAAAGCACTCGTGAAAAATCAAGGAACAAAAGCGCAACTACTATTCAACCAAATCATACGTGTTCTCTGCACGAAAAACACCAACATCGACCATGAATTTACCAAATTGTGCGAACTTGTACCGTTGATGAACCTACCCACAAAAGATACAAAATTTTACGTTGAGAATTGGAAAAGCTCACCGTATGGCGTATACGAAAACGCAACATCAACATTCTTACCAACACAATTGTTGATTCTTTATGGACATTTTAATGAAGCGAAAATTTTACACGAAAAATACGAGTATCCACTAACCTTACTAGTCAAGAAAGAAAAAATCACAAGTACAACTGTGCTACTGTTTCGTAATCGACTACGCCCTTTTTCATACCATCGTGAAAGACACTACGTTCCTACCACTGTATCACCAGAAGCACATGTTGAAATGCTTCACTGGTTGATAGAAAAAGAAGGTGTACCTACACAACTAGTTGATCTAAGTACAGTTCATAACTGCTGGTCCAGGAAAACACCTATTGCGTGTCTAGTTGAACAATTCTATAGTGATGCGTGTGTACCACTTGTGAAAGTGTTGATCGAGTGTGGTATAGAAATAGATAGTGGGTTACTTGTGTTGTGCGAGTATTTTGAGAATTTTGTACAAAACAAGACCCCGGAATTGATACTCTTAGCAACAGAGCACGTATTTGTACGCAAAGAGATTGCTTATGCAAAATTAATGGCATTGGCAAAGATATTCAAGCAACATAACGCTAGGAATTTTGAAAAGCTGGAAGATAGGTTTAACAAGATAGAGAGGCAGATAAGAATTAGATAGTACTGCGTTTCTTGTTAGTGATGATGTTTTACCCATAAAATTGTTTTTGCGGTTTTCGTCATCAAGTTTGCTGACGAAAAAGTTTTTAAAAAAAACTAAAATCGTCAGAACGAACAAAAAAACTTTTAATCAAAATTTGTTCTCCCAAATCTTTTTCTCTTGCTTCTGATGTCTAGTAGTCAAAGTATTCCTCTCCTTGATCACTGAATCTACGTCTTGTCTCGCCATCGTAACAAATAGTCAATTTCGTGTAGCCTTCTGTGTATCCCGACACTTGGTTCTCGTCATGCTTTTCATCGTCAGAATCATCTTCATCTGCAAACGTAATCTGATCGAAAGCATACTTGTCTTGACGTGTCTTGAGTCTGTTTCGTGAGTTTGCCCAATCCATCAAATGGGAGACAAATGCAGTATTCTGAACAAGAACAGAAGGGCTACAAGAGTTCCAGGCAGCCAGCAAGTACGGATAATGATACTTGCATACCCATACAAGAAGGGTTCTAAAGTATTGGTGAGTAGTAGATTCAAACTTAAAACCGTCTGGTACTCCCTTCAATCTGAGAAATACACGAATTGTGTACTGAATTGATGGCTAAAATTGTTAGTTTAGATGAGGATGACTTACATTTTTTAAACCCGATTTGGTAGGTTTGAGAACTCCTTGTACTACAGCCCATACACCTCTAGTCTTCCACTTGCCAAAGTTAGACTGATAGAATCTCTTTTTGTGCTCAGCAGGCCATGTATTATTGTGGAGAAATTCTGAAGGAATCTCAACCAAACAATTCCCGGCTAGCGAAGGGAGATCTGCATAAAGTTGTGAGAAGCGCTCAACAACAGGTGTGTATTGGAATTCAACACTATCCAAACGAGCCTCAAATAAATCTAACTTTGCTTGCAACTGTTGGTTCTGGCTTAATAATGTATTCGTATGTTCTTGTAGCAACATTTTGAAGGATTCATCATTGGCAAGAAACGCGCTTGAACGAGTAGGACCTTTAAAGATTAGTTAATTGTGTTACAGTACATACCTGTTGGTGTTGGTGTAATGTTATTAGTATTGACGCCTATAAGTTAGAAAATAAAAAGGTTTAACTTACGCGCATTATGTAGTGAAAAATCATAACTCTCATCATCACTTTTTGACGAGTCATAATCACTTTGGTAGTCGTCAATTAGTAATGGGGAGTGACTGTTACCTGCGATCGACGTATCGGCCAAGCCTATTCAAGTTAGTGTATAATAGTTAACATACCAATGCGTGTAAGTGATGGTAAGGGTGTAGAAGGCTTGTTGTTTACATCTACAAATTAGTAATAGTTAAAAATTTATACCTGTTGGGTTCGCTTCATTGATTTCAACTTTTGTGGCTAAATTAATGTTAGTATAAAAAGTTAAAATGGTACGTTTTTTTCTCACAACACACCATATCGATTGTTTTTGTTTCTTTTGTACCGGTGCAAAAATGTCGACTGGAGCAACTCTTTCTTGTGGGACTGGTTCCTCTTGAGCATGTGACTCAACGACAGGGTATAGTGGTACAGTAAACTTGTACATTGAGTGGGTGTCACTCGGTGTACCAATGGGTTCATCGTTGCGTGTGTGTTTTGTTGCAGTTGACTTTTTAGAACGCGGTTTTCGAGCAGTGTAACTAGTGTGGAGTTGTTGTTGCCTCTCAACTTCTGGGATTCTCTTTTGCAGCACTTGGCGACTTTCTGCACTCTTTTGTACTCTTTTTTCCAAATCTTTCTTGTTTGTTGAAATCTTTTCTTGGATCAAGATTTTGAGCTCGTCTTGTTGGTCGTGTGTTAACAGCTTTTTTGGCAAGTAAATAGCGTCACCTTGCTTGTTTTCAAAGTGATAGCAAGTTGTAGTAGTGCTTGAGCTATTAAGCCGAGAGCGAAGACTTGGTTGGAGAGCATCCAGTTTGATTGATTTTGGGCTTGGAACTTGAATATTATGCAACAAGTATGGTGAAAACTCATCGTGAGAGAGTTTAGCAGGTGTGACTGATCTGTTGATCACCTGATCAATCTCATTTTCCGTTGCAGCATCTGATAATTTGACTTTTGCTGTGTTACGCTTTACTCTAGCACGATCCTCACTCATAATACGTTTCAAGCAATTGTGAAAAGGCAACATTGCAAAAATTAGCCTATGGTTATGCTTTGTTAAATTCTTACAATGAATTTAGAGCCAGTTTCAGTGTATCGAGTACACCAAGTGCATAGACCGTATTTGAAACACAATCGACATGATCATTTCCAATATCCTGTTCGAATGGAAAATGGTGAGCTTAGATTCACAACAAAAACAGTGTATAAGAATGCATGTGCTGGAAAAAATCACACTTTGTGGGGTGGTCAGCGAAAGCGACAAAAGGTATCACACGAGCAAACAAACAATACAACTAGAATTGGAGTTAATAATTCGGTGAATGAAAATGGAACAAACGTTGATGATCCAATTGTTAGTGATGATGAAGAGGATCTTAAGGATTTGAATGAGATCTATCACCGTCACAAAAATGACGCAAATGACGCAGCATGGTATCGAAATATAACTAATGAAAAGCATCAGCAACATGAAAAGAACTTTGATTTGTTTTTGCACAAGTCAAGTCAAAGCACTATTTCATGGCAAAAGTCGCACAAACTCCATGATTTACAGCAGCCAATTCACTCAGTTCAGGGACTTTTGTCAAATGGATTGACGTACACACCAGTATTTGCAAAGATGACAATACTCATGCTACTTTTCTCGTTTGTAGCATACGAGGTTGTTTGCAACATAAATGAATCTCAAGAAGCAGGGTTGTTAAACCTGGTACTTCCACTACTTGGCGAACGATTGCGACAGCTATGGCCAAATTTAAACGCTGGAAACACAAACGGATCAAAGTCCAGTTTTTGAAAGTACATTTCGCTGCCAAAATCGTATCGGCAGTGCGTGAACACAAATGGCACAGAAAAAGAAACACCAAATTTCACAATGTTCGATGTTGCAGAAGTATTACAACTACAATTACGTGATCCGAAGTACTGTCAAGCACTACATGAAGGGTTGAAATTAAAAGAAGAATGTGAAAACAAGAACAAGAATCCAGAAGAGAGGATTTATCGTGAATATTCTGATGGAGATATTGTACAATCACTTGCACAAGATGGACCACTGAAATGGAAGCATATGCTATCGTTCTCTCTTTTTATTGATGGAATGAAGCTGTTTCGCACATCTAAAACTGGTCTCACTGGTGCGTACTTGGTCAATACAATTCTTCCACTGACAGATCGTTTCAAGTGTTCTAATATGATCGTTGTGGCTCTAATAGCATCGGATGTTGATATGCCGTATAATGAATTTATAGATCGCGTCGTCACAAATATTCGTGTTTCACTAGAGCTGAAAGGTGTACGCATTGAATGCCCAAATAACTCGTCATTTACACTCGGTGGCTTAGTAACATCAGTTATTTTGGATATCAAAGAACGCGACCAAGTTCTTCGTATGAATGGAGGGTACTACCGATGCCCTCACTGCTACATCTATGGAACACTCTTTGGCAAAAGTTTGAAATTTCCACCCTCACCTGGTGTAAAAGCACGCACAAACACAAGTTTTCGTGTTGATGCAACTATTGCTGAAGATGAATACGATCGACCAATGCGTGGTTTGTTGGGACAAAGTTCTTTGTTGAAATTTGACCACTTTGACCCAACTAGAATGGTGCCAATTGAAGTTATGCACACGTTTGATTTGGGCATCGTTCCATATTTCATGCGTGCTTGGATGGGTAAACTGCAGCTACTTTCGTTATAAGACAAACAACCAGATTGGTTGCTTTCTCCAGAACAACAAGAGACGTTGAACGAACGCCTCAGTAAGGTGCAACTCCCACACGGTTTTACGAGAAGATTGGATCTAGAGGAATTTGAATCGTGGAAAGCTGATAGTAAGTTTATTTTGCATAACTAATCTTTAGCGTACCGTGTTTTTTGTTTGAATGTGTCAGAAGAGGTACTGGAAGGCCTTTTACCAGACGAATATTTACAACATTGGCGATTATTTACACGAGCATATCGAATTCTTGTGCAAGAAGAAATCACTGGCCACGAAATCGACTATGCAGAGTTATTGTTACAGATTTTCTATGATGGTGTACAGGATATCTACGATGGTTCACTGTGCACAATCAAAGTTCATCAAATTATTCATGCTGCGACTGTCGTTCGAAATTTTGGCCCATTACCAAACGTGAGCTCGTACAAATTTGAAGATATGAATGGGAAGATTGTGGAGCGTAACAAAGCCAAGAAATTACCAGTAGATCAGTTACACACAAAGGTACAGCAAATGTTTTTCTTACCAAGTATTCTATTCTCACTACGGGATGCCAGTGGTGACATCGTTTGTGAAAATCACCCGTTTGTGCAATACTTGGAAGAAAAGATTGGCTACGTGGCAACCACTACAAAACATCTTCCCAAGTTTTGGAAGTTCATGCCATTTGATTGCAAACAATACACATATCGTGAAGCAAATACAAAGATTGAAGAAATTACCAATAGGTGTGTACATGACCTATTAGAGTCAGCCAACATTGATCCAATGGCCGCTTCATTCTTTGAATGTTTCAACATTGGCAAGATGGAGTTCCAAATTGCTCGGCGAGGCAGATTTACACACAACTCAAGTTGGGTCCAGTTCAAACGAAACAATAACTTATTTTGTGGAAGACTACAGGAAGCATTCTATGTTTGTGACAATTTTCAAGTTGTAGTTGAGTCAATCGAAGCAGAGTTTCTTGGACATCGGTTACAGTGCCCTGTTGATGTGGAAACAACTCTGCTACTGGTTCCCATTCGTAACATTGTTGACCAGTGTGTGTATGTAAGAACTGAAGAAACCTTTTCTCTGTTCCCTCAGCACTCAAAGGGTTTCGAGGTTCCCAAACGTTTCACAAGGTGCGATGACATGGAGTATGTTGATGAAAGCTACAGCGATGACGAAGAATACGAGAAACTTCGCACTACTCTTCAACATCGCCACGAAAGAGAAAAAAAATAAATTTTTTCCATCAAAAGTATTTATCATATATTTCATTGTTCGCACCGTGGAACTGCGTTGTGTGAGTCTCGCTCGCCATCGTTTTCTTCTGCGTGGTAGTGTTTTCGTGTGTTTGTTTGTACGTGTTCGATATGTAGCGCATTTAACAACAGAATACAACAACGCGAGCCTGTTAAATGTGTACAGACTTCATTTTGAGCCTAAAGATGACCGCGACTTGCCTGTAGTATGTTAAAAAGCTTGGTTTAGCAGAGTAAAATTTTTTCTTCTCCGCTTTTTGCTCTTCAAAATTACAAACTTTGTCAAAACATTTTTATGGGTTACTGGGTTTTATAAAAATTTTTAACTTTACAAAGTGGAAATTCAAAAATGCACCTGTCGTATGATGAGTTAGCACTTGTGTTTTCATTCTTAGACCCTGTAGAACTGATACCTACGCTGAACTTGGTGTGTAAGCAGTGGTATGAGGTGTCTTCTATCAAGAACGGTGTTAATACATTCTTATGGAAACAATGGTACTGCAGTGCCATCGATTATTATATTGCACGAACGCCAAAACCGTATCGACGTAAATGGTTAACCAAAAAGAAGAACAAAACCGATCATAGAAACTATCGTGAACTATTGAACGGAATAATTGTTAGTTCAGAGTACATTCGCAATACAAAAATCAAAACAAAAATTGGGAGCATGTTTCATGCTCCATACGTACAAATTCTCTCTTTCAATTTGGATCAAATACTCGTACTGTTGCGAGCCAATGAAAAACTTTTCGCAAAATTAGGACCAACAGCAGTAGGACAAGGATTCTTTCAAAAATTGTTAGGCGCAACAAAAAACACACGTGATTCGTTTTCCAAATTATGCACTCTACTGGATGTTATGAATATATCAACAGATACGAAATTCGTAGAAAAGAATTGGAAAGACATCAGCAGTAGGATATCTGAGCATTCATATTCATTGTTACTACCAACTCAACAAATGATACTGTACGGACTTTTCGAGGAGGCGAAAATACTACATGAAAAGTATGGATTTCCACTATCATTCTGCATCAACGATACAGTGACGATTACTAGTACAAATGTTCTACTGTGCCGTGACACGTTGCGATTCCAAAACAGTTCTGCCAGGCCAAGTTACTATAACAATTTTACAACACCACCAGAAGCTCATGTACAGATGCTAGAGTGGTTAATTGAGAAAGAAGGGATGCCAACGCAGTGTTTGGATCTTATGCAACCTACGCAAGTAATAGTGTATCAACCTTTGAACACGACACCGATCGCATGTGTGTTGAAACAATTCTACAGTGATATGTGTTTCCCTGTCATGGAAGAGCTTTTATCGCACGGTGCAGATGTTAATAGTGGTATCAAGACGCTTTGTGAGTATTGTGAGCGAAATGTGCAATTTGTTTCGGATCAATGGTTGTATATAATTTCTGAGCGAATGTACGTACAAAGAGTGCAGGCTTGTACCAGATTTGAAGCGTTATTGGAGCTATTCAAAGAGGAGAATGCTTTTGTAGAATTGCAAGAACGATTTGCCAAGATTGACGCTAAATTAAATCCTGGAGATGTGATGAAACAAGTTCCAAAGGGAGGAAGCAAGTTAGATTATTGTACAATTTGTTAAAAATAATTTTTATAAAACATCTCATGATGAGAGAATTGTAACCAAACGAAGCAAATGATATTGTCGCACGATGAGCTAGGTTGTATATTTTCATATTTGGAACCTGTACAGAACATACCTACGCTAAACTTGGTATGTCGAAGCATCATCTCTCACGAGTGGCGTCAATACTGCTTTATGGCAACAATGGTATGAATATGCGCTCACATACTACGCAAAACAAATCGAAAAATCATATCGACGCAAATGGCTGCTCAAAAAGAAGAACAAAATCAGTAATAGAAGTCACAGAACACTATTATATGGACTCATCTCAACATCGCAGTACCTAAGGAAAAACAAAACCAAAGCGAGAATAGAACGTTTAATTAATGGACACAATTCTTTATTCCACATTGAACCAACCGTACTTAGTTACATTGAAAGAGCGCACTCACTATTTCGCGCCGATCCAGAAAAATTCACAGCAGAGCTCCAAACAAGCACTGGAAAGAACTATTTTGCTAGGATCATTTCAAGAATTGGTTGCTTGTGGACGCACCGAATTTGTGTTGCTTTATTTGCCCTCATGGACGAAGCAAAAGCAAGTCTCCACGAAACTACACTTTTAGCAAACGTTTGGAAGTTTGGTTTCGATCTTACTTTTATCCCTGGAGATTTACTGTTGCCCACGCAAGTGTTAGTCATGTACGGAAATTACGAGGACGCTATAAGCTTGCATGAAAAGTATGGATGCCCTTTATCAGTGCAAATCAACGAAAATGTAATTATTACCAGCACAAATGTGCTTTTATGTAGTTGCAGCATCTTACAACGTGCGAATTATCAGCGATTGAATAATCATTACTCTGATGTAAAAATGTTAGAGTGGTTACGAAGGATTCCCGTCCGTAGTGCATGATCTTACTCTCCCATCACTAGAGATTGTAAACAATACCTGTACCACAACACCTATTGCTTGTTTAGTCAAACAATTTTGTGAGTCAAGTTGTATTCCGCTTATCAAGTTATTGATAGAACGTGGTGAAGATGTGAAAAGAGGAGATAGTCAAGGTGTGACTCCAGTTGAAGTGTTGTGCGAATTTTGTGAGAAGGAAGTCGAATTTTCTTGGAATTGGACTACATTTCCGGTTAAAGTTGCTAAACGATCAGAGGTAGTCCATAAAGATTTGGTACAATTGGTAGAGCTGCTATATGAGTATGATGCAGAGAAATTTGTTGAATTGAAAAACAGATTTATAAGTATCCAGCTAAGGCTTGTAAAATGTGCAAGAGATGTAAGCAAACTAAACGATTGTGCTTTTCAGTAATAAAAGTTCTAAGATTGTAAAAAGTGCATGAAGCGAAAGAGCGCAACACCATCGACATCCTCGAAAAAGAGTAAACCCAGTAAACAATCGATACTGGATTTAGAACTAGAAAAACATGGCACAAACATGGTGCGCGAATTACACAGCAGAAAAACTTGTGTTGACATTTTCAACTCGATAGAATGCATCAGGACGTTAAAACCTGTAACAAATGGATTTAAATCGGCAGTGATAAATAGCGATACTATTGCAACAATTGAAAACAAAAAATCTAACTGCACTATCCGAACTATTTTGCTCTATTCGACCAAAGATTTCACTGTACGCGAAACAGGAATATCAGAGGAAAATATTGAACAGATCTACCCGTTTGGACTACACTCGTTGCTTTATGTTTGCGGCACTGATAGAAATTACATTCACTGCTTTAACACTAAAACGATGAAACACGCATGGACAGAAAAATACAAATCGCAGTACAACAATATTCACAAACTAGAAACCATTAATACAAGTCACATAATGGTTCTATCTATTCGCGCATTTATTGTTTTCAATGTCTCTACAATGCAAACTGCATTAGAGTACCACGGAGCGCACTATAGCTTAAGATCACTCCATAGTGGATCGATTTTATTACCTGATGGTACATTATGCATCACAAGTGAGTACCACGTAGCTCGATTCGTGAGCAGAAACAAGGCATCACAACTTTTTCACGTTTCTGTAACTCCACCTGGACTAGAGACTCCACTAGTAACAATGATCAACACTGAAGAAGCGCTACTAGTCAGAAGAGGAAAATCAAGATCGCCTGATACTTTGTATATTTTCAACACGACAACAAAGCGGCCTGTGAAGAGTTTTCAAGCGCCAATGATATTAAAATGGGTAATTAGTATGTTGTGTTTGAGTCCAGGAGTTGTAGCGTTTGCGTCTGACAGTGCTATTGTTATTATGGACGTGCACAAGGAACATGTTTTGAGCACGTGTGCTGTAGATGTTCCAGGAGCTGTCAAGACACTTAGTTGGCTGAGTAGGGATAAAATTACGTTAATGACAAATTCTGGTATTAAAATTTACCAGTTGCCATTAGCAACAGAAACTACCACCAAGAACAAGATTTATAGTCTAATGATTTCCAAGATGTATTGCGATATCGAAATAAATTGGTAAAACAAAACTTTACAAATAACATGGCCGACTTCTTTTCTGACGTTGTCTTCACATGTGTAACAGTATCACCAGAACAGTTGTTCATGTATCTACCACTGCAAAGAAAAAGAGCACGTACAGCAAACACATACTCTTCAGCAAATGCGGCAAAACGCTTATACCTAGATAATGTTCATGATGTATTTTGTGGAGGTTATCATTCTACATTTATCTACAGATGGTCGACTATTTTTGTTAGGATTTAATAATGATGGGCAATGCGGAGTAGGTCATCGTAATACAGTCTATGAACCAACAGAAGTGGTAGAAATAAGAAACCGAGTGAAAATCCATGCTGGTGTTAACACACTTTTAGCATTAAGTAAAAATAGTAAATTGTTTATTAAATTAAATGCACAGTGTAATAAAGATCAAATATATAAACTTGATCTTAATGTAACACAGGTAGAGGTTATGGTATAACTTTTCACTTTTAATAAATAAGTAAAATAATATTGGTTAAAAAGAGGGCCCCAACTTTTATATAGTGTTATATTGATTATAGAATCATATATTACAGTATTTAACACTATTATAGTGGTTTAGCTGTTTGGCTGCCTATTTGAATAATAAGAACAATTCATCTTCTTTCAGAAGATAAATCAATTCTTAATATTCAAACAGGCGCCAAACAGCTTTCCTGTCCATACTTTGGCGCTAACTACCTCTTTTCATTTTTTTTACTTTTTCATTTTTTTAATTTTGCTAATTTTAACACATTTTGATGCATTTTAAAAAACATTTTTACAATGTAGGCCAACCTGATTAGTTTATAGCTAAAAATAAGTGTTTATTCTAATTGCTGAGTGCTAATAAATAGTTGTGTATTCCAGCTGCAATATTAACCACTTCATAATGGCACTGTGTACTCTTGTAATAACATTGCTGTAGTGCTTTGAAGTGATGTATAACTTGACTAATACACAATTCTACCTTGGCTTTAAATTTTAATTGATATTTGTTCCATATTGCCTCATTAACAGTAAATTTTCATGATCTTTTTTTTGTGTGTTTATACCATACTTGTAACTTCCTCCATGGATGTTGAAGAATGGTGTAATGATTATCTGCAAGTAGTATATCCCCTCTCTGAAATCTTTTACATAATTTAGATCTTCTTTCACAAAGACAATGACCATCATAATCTTTCCCTTTGAATGGTCCACCTATCTACTGGATTCTTCTATCATGGTCACAAATGAATTGTATTTGAGTAGCATGATGTTTTTCTTTTTTTGACCAATATTTTGACTTTGCACCCAAATTGTCTTGCTTTTTCAATTTAAAATCCTTGGAATCAACAATAAGGGTGCTTTGTTTGAAAAATAAGTTGTAGATTTGGCGGTGTGCTGTGCGTCGATGAGCTGTTAGTGTGGTTGATCTGATTTAAGTACCAAATGGCTACGTGTTTGACCAAATAAGTTGTGCATGTTGGAGTGGGGGAAGTGGCTAATGTTTTCTAACTTTTTTTGTCCTTGACCAGATACCAATGGCCAAAGAAATAGGTAGATGGCTGTGCGCGGTTTGGTGTCTGCATACCACCGTGTTTTCTTGGTTACCTGTGAATTTTTCAGCATGCTGTTAATCACAGATCTAGGTACTTAGGCATGTACAACATCTTTAAGTTCTTTGGAAAGCACAGTCATGTGTGTTTGTTTGTTTATTTTTAAAAATGTCATCCTTTAAAATAGGCAAGAAAGTACCCTTTTTGGCCCACAATGGTTAATATATTTAATTAAAATATCGAATCACACCATCCTTGCCTCCAATTACCAGAGAACCATTATGTATAGCGAAAACTGTACTAAATTTTGAATTCTCAGGTAACAGTTCTCTTGGTTCTCTGATTTCAAAATCTCGCTCCACGTGTTTTTTATCCAAATTGAAAAGCTTTGTAGTTGCAATCGTTCCCTTTGGGTTGACCACTGATACAACTACATTTGAACCAACAGCATCAACTTGATTAACGAAACAACTTTTGAGCTTGTAGTCACACTTTAACTCTAGTGTATCAATATCCCACGCTTTTAGTTCACCACCAGAAGTCCCACACAGGAAAACGTTCTGCGTGACGCATAGAGAAATAACACGATGACTACATGGAAGCTTCTGTACAAGTTCTGACGTCTCAGCATCCCATACACATATGAAACGATCTGTACCTCCTGTGATAATCAAATTTCTTCCTTTGGCTTGTTTCACAACTACTGTACACATGGCAGACGTTTCATGATTCTTCAACTCTATTTTCGTTTGGTTGACCAAATCATGAACCTCAACGATACCACTTTGTAAACAAACTATCAGTTTCGAGTCGAAAAACTGTACACAGGAACGACCAGCAGAGATCATACCACCAACTATAATTGAAGATAGCATATCTCCTGTTTTCCAGTTGTATAACACAACTTGTTTCTCGTTATCCACAGGCGCACTCGTACACGCAATTCGATCTCCATCTACAGCAATTTCCCAAATGCGTGAAAATTTGGTTTGTAAAATCGTTTTCACTCTCATAAACCCATCATCATTCAAGATATAAATTTCTATATCAGGTCTCGAACGATACGCAATCGCGATAT
>JAESGV010000611.1_pt1 | contig 15570 bp, 13 predicted proteins | sample 9269781 | NCBI WGS metagenome assembly JAESGV01 (sample SAMN15741586, study PRJNA653496) | algae metagenome | isolation source: Tildeniella torsiva UHER 1998/13D and co-occurring heterotrophs from... | place: Slovakia: Slovak Paradise National Park, Hrabusice, Kosice Region | collected 2000-01-01 | reverse complement strand
CAACAAAAGCAAACAATGAGAAAAACACTCGAACAACGCAATAAGGAATTAAAAGAAAAACTCATCAATTCGCGGCAACTAAGTCCCACCACGCACTCAATATTACTGAGAAGAAATAGTGAACATGAAGAAAATGGATTGCAAAGAAGATCTACAAGTCCGTTAACTGGACGCAATTTCAGGAACGGTAGTTTACCCAGAACATTGTCATATGGAACCAGTAGTAACAGAGGATCGTCGTATAATGATATCAGACAAACAGATATTTCTAACTCGAACTTCTGGCAACCAGAAGATGATGTAATATTCTGAAATAATTACTAAGACAGTAAATATTATTTGTATTCTATAACGAGATGTCTTGATAAGCACACTGTTTGTACTTCTTGGGTATTGCATGTATTGTAACAAGGTGACGTTTGAAACAAGCCACAAAAGTGTAATGTACTCTAGCGCTGAAGACGATGGCGCAACAAAACCACACGAAGAAATTGAGATAGACCCATCTATTGCGACAACTGAGTGCTGCCCAAAACCAACATCTAGCACACTAGGTTTTGGTGTCTTAGGATTCTCCATTCTATTTCTACTTCTTAGTATCACATACACAATTTACACGATTGGAGCTGCCGCTAACCCAATCAACAATGGCGAAGTATTCGCAGCTATTTCAGTGTTTGGTACCCTCTTTTTAATCACTGGTTGCGTAGGTATCGCGAGTGGAATTCCCAAAGTCGCTCAACGAAAGCAGTTCGTGTGTACTATTATCACACTCGTTGGACAAGTGTTATTCCTTGTTAGTATCATCTTAATCACAATTATTGTCGCTGCAGTTCCTCGCTACCATGGCAGCGTAGAAAGTTTGTACGTAAACATTTCAGTAGGGATATCAGCAGGGTTGATAACTCCAGCGATAGGAGTAACTATAGCTAGAATAGTAGTATTCAAGAGAGAACGTCTCAGCTTTGCACGTTTAGATTTTGAAAGATTAGTTTAAGTAAAACAACTATATTACGTTGTTGACATCAAGTAGCAAGTGGTTACTCTTTGCAATACTTGTTATGTTCTGTAATAGCTTTTCCATAGGCCGTAACAGAGGTACTAAATGATACATGACCATCTGTTGAGATACATCTTTGGTCAACACTGGAAAGATAGCGCACATGTTACCTTCTTTGAAAAATACAAACTTGATCTCTTCATTCTGCGAGGTCAAGTTTAGTTCCATGTACTCCACTATCTCCTCAACTCCACTCATTAGCTGTCCCGCACAGAAAAAACTCGCTAGTGCCGAATCTAGTTCTGCTATAGTTCTTTTATCTTTTACAAACTCATCTTGAACGTAAATTTGTACATCGCCCATTACATCTTCTACAAATTTCATCTTGACTTGATTTTTATCTCTACTGAACAAAGTTTTCCAAAACGTTTTCAATTTGGATGTTTTTACGACTTGTGTAACTCGTTCCGTTTCTGGTAAAGGTGTTTGTGGCGTCATCTCTGTTGCTGTGGCGTTCAAATCTTTGAGTGTGGAATCTCGTGGCGACATTGTGTCATTTTCTGAAAATTCGGAAAGAGGGATGACTTTAGATGTCACTGTAGTAGCAGGTTTTTTCTTGTGTTGGTTGCTAATGAGCATGATTGGTGATATTCGATTGAGCATATTGGAGAAATCAGGCGAGCTACAGAGATACATCCAATGTGTGGTAAAGAGATGCAATAGTTTCGATTGTATGCAACTCAGCAACTTGACTGTTGCTTCTTTCCAAATAGCAGTGATGTCATCGTTAAACGAATTAAATTTTCGACGCGTGTACTTGCTTGACGCTATGACCTTTGGATATTTCTCACAAAATCGAGTACATATTTCTTTTGCAAAGTATTCGCCTATCGAAAATTCTGGCACGTCATCGTATCGTGTAAATACAGCGCACAACGCATCCACGGTTGGATGCTGGTAAAAGTGTATCGACGAACCATTGAAACTAAAGTACGTCAAACTTGGTTTCGAACTATCGCTGTGTGAGACAGCAAAGTCAGCGTTCAATTTTAACGCAAATATCAATCCACTTAAACTGATGTCACTCTGTTGCTGTTCAATTGGAAGTCCATAATTTGGAGAAAACTCTCGTGTAAAAATCGAAACTCCCACTTTACTAGAAATCAGTATTACACCATCCATTGGCTACGATGTCATCTACTCGCTTTTCAGTTTGCTGCTCAACCGAAACAAGTTTGCAAAAATCAATGTCAGGAGAGCGAAGCGTCTACCTTCTAACAACTAATGCTCACAAGTTAAAAGAGTACAATCACAATTTTGAACGATACGGCATCAAGGTCTACTCTAAAAACCCTGCCGAATTTGATACCAATGACAAAAAGTTTGCTATTTTGAAGAACATCAAAACAAATAATGGAGTAGTGACAGGGGTTTTGGCAATGTTGGAAGACCAGACAGAGTTGTACAAATCAGGAACCAAAGAACGTGCCACGTTATCAAATTTAGAGTTGGTCGATCAAACTACAGTTCTGACTGTTCATTCACTCAATGAAACCAAAGATGGTGTCGCTCAGAAGGTGTACACTAACACCCAAGAAGGTTTTATCGATTTATCGCGACAACAACCACGTCTATTACGAGGAGAAGTGTTTGGATGGGACGATACTTTTGTCAACAAACATACTGGTAAAACCCACTTGGAATCGCGCAAAACAAGCGTCAAAGTATCTTCTCGTGATGGAGCGATTGCACAATACATCAAAGAACGATATTACTACAGAAAGAGAAACGATTTAAAGTTCTCTCCACAAAACACCTCCAAGGTAACACGAAAAAAAACAAATTAACAAAGTAGGCCATCGACTTTAGAAAATCAGTAGAAGAGTTTATTCTGAAAAATCCATTATACACAAACCCAATGACTGCCAAGTATCGCATCAAAAACGTAACTGATACAGTCGTCAATGAAGGTGTCATCTTTAAGAGCGCTGCCAATCGTAGACACAACAACTATTTCAACACGTTACTAAATCCTGCACTTCCACTCGTGAGTAAAAAAGATGCAGTTCACGAAGCAACGTTCATGATGCACGATATTGGACACTTTTTAATTCGTGAGTTGATATTCACTGGACACGAAACGACAGAAATCGAAAAATTAGTATTCGTCGCATACAGGATGATCAGTGAAGCGACCACCATGATGTACGCAGATGTCCTCTTCACACACGCGCTCATGAAAAACGGAGTCGATTATGATTTTTCAGCAAGAAAGATTTATCCACTCTACACAACCTCTAATTTGGATTTCGATCGTGATGGTGTTTTGGAAACATTGGAAAAACTCGTACGAGCAAATGTCGATTTGGCACTCAAAGGTGATGACAAAAAATTTAGAGCATTAGGAACAAGTGAAGAAGCACTCACCGTTTTCAAAGACAAGTTTTGTCCATTCTTTGTTGAAGATTACAAGTGGAACTTGAGTAACTATTCCAATATGCAAAATAGAAGCGCAGAGATTCGTTCTTGGTGGGATTCTGTTCAAGAACTACGTGGACAATGTCCAGACATCAAATTTATGAGCGTTAGAGATTTTATAGAGCAAATGGGTGACTTTACGGATAAGAAAGTCATAGCGAAACAAGATATTGTTGATATTGTGTTTGAAACCATGTGGCAAACTGTCATGGTACCAACTTTTAAAAAAGAGCAAGTAGAGCGTTTTGATCAAGGAAGAATTTTGTATAACACGTTTATGCGTTACATGATTGGTCAAATGGCAATCTTTGGGACTTATAATCAAGTCCATTCAGAAAGAAGTATTTACCAAAATGCAATTATTAGTTTCATGCATAGCAAACGAGATTCCAAGTCGATGACATTTGAAGAGATTGACAATGCTCTTTTGTTTTACTCTGACTTTGTGAGTATTCTGGAAAAGAAGTCATTGATTACTGATGATGATGCAGCAACGTACAAAGAAATTTACCCAATGTTTGAACCTGTTTATGTATTTTATGATGAAGAAAAGTCATTCTATGACACTTTGGAGAACGTGTACAAGAAGGTGTTCAATTAAACTATTTTAATAGATTTTTCATCTCCTCTGATCCAGCCAAATCTTGTGCTGATTCACCGAATGCGTTCTTTTGTGCTACAGATGCACCCCTTTCTACTAATAGTTTCACGATTTTTACTGCGTCGGTTTTTACAGCAATTTGGAGTGGGGTTTCTTGGAATGCATCCGTTGTTTTTGCATTAACATCAGCGCCAGCGTCGATAAGAAGCGAAACAATATCCAGATTGTCACGAATAACCGCTGCATGTAGTGGATAATGATTATCTTCTTCTTCTTTTTGATTTAGGTTCGGAAATTTTGCGATAAAGAACTTAACCATGTCCGCGTCTCCTAGTTTAATAGCGTGGCCTATAATATTTAAATCGTTTCTGTTCTCAACGTTATTTTCGATCTCATCAAAAACCTGTTGTACATTGTTGAGGTCACGCGACCACACTGCGATTTTTAAACGGTTAAGAGGTTGTGTTTGCGCTTCCATAGTGTTTTGTTGGTTTCAGTTTGCTTGGTTTGTGGTTACAAAGTTACCGTTGGGGCAAGCGCATCTGGTGAAAAGTTTATTTATTGTGCCTCCAAGAAGCATAGTGCGAAGAACTCTTTGCATTCTTCCATGTCTAGTGAGTTATTTCCATCAGAATCTATTTGCGCGATAGCATCGTCTACATCTTCTTCAGAAAGTTCCTATCAGAGTTATATAATTATTAATATTGTATACAATTCCGAGTTGTTTTAGGATGGCGATTAGTTCGTGTTTTTCGATAATACCGTTGCCATTTTCATCGTTATCTTTTAGAAGCTAAAGAGTTAAAATCGAGATGCGAGCACTAACTTGTTCGATGTTTTGTTGGACGTGTTGAGGTAGCTTAGTGAAGTTGCTCATGGTTCCACTAGTTTGCGATTTTGTTGTTTGACAGGTCGGCCACAAACACATCACTCAACCAAGTTTGACATCTACTATTCTGTGATGAAAACGAGCAAATGGAGAAGAGACTAAGCGCAACAGAAATTAAGAGTGGGGCACGTACCTCTTTCACTTTGGTCTTTTTATTTTACTGGCTAGCTAACTGTTTTAACGGTGCACCTGAAGAGATGAAATTCAAGAAATACGTGAGCATGTATTCGTTTCTTGAATTTCATCTCCAATCTTAGGATTAGCGAATTGTCTAAACGAGGTTTGACAACGCAGCTATTAATAAACTCTTGACTTTGACAAAATTTCAACAAAATCAGCTTAGTGGATGCTCTCACCAACTGTACTCGTGAATCGTACACCTATACCACTAAGGAGCAGTACTGTAGATGCGCAAGCAGGCTCACCTGTAGATATCTTCAAATTCAAAGTTCTGCTGAGCCAAGAACGACATCATCTTCTAACGCGCTTTTGTTATCAAGAATTCTCGGAGAGCACAATTTTCTTGTTCGATGCGATACAAGATTTCAAAACGGAGGAGGATGAGGCATTCAGGAAACAAATACTATCGTTGGCATATGAAGAGTACATGTCAGCAAATTCTAAAAGGAACGTATGCGAAACTATGGAACCAAAATTATCTGAAGCAGTCGGAAAAATGATTGCACTAGTGTCAACAGGCTACTATTCATTTAGCGAGATAGAGCCTACCCTTATATTGCTCGAAGAATACTTAATAGGATCTCTTATGCAAACATACGAGCGATTTACGCAAAGGAGAATAGATCATAGGAGTAGTTTACCAAAGATACGTATCACAACAAACCCACCACCACTAAGAGCATGGGGATCTATGCACAATCTAACACCAACAACTCCATTAGCTAGAGCAAAGAGAAAAACTTGGGGAAAAGCGAAAAGCAAGTGGTTCTCACTGATGAGAATGTTCAGAATGCGACTTTTTGCAAGACACCAACAACTTTAAACAGTAAAATACTTGTAAATTATTTGTAAACATGGTAACGCACTTGTTTCTGCTCGTGGTATCTCTATGTTACTGCCTCGCTAACAAGTTTAATTTCACAATGTAAGAGGTCACCAACGTAAATAATATCTAGTTTGCACACAAACGATCTACACTCAACGTTTGAGGGTATCGGACCCGATTCTCAGTTATCGCTCGCAAAAGGTCATTTCGCACGGTTAAAAACACTTATTACTCGCGTACAAGATATCGCACCATCACAAACACTCACTGTAGATAGCGGAGACTCTTTTGCAGGAAGTCTTTTCCACTTACTATCTGCATCAAACTCTTATTCATGTGCGGATGTCCCGCCAGTTGAACTAAAATTTTTATCAGACGCTAGATTCGACGCAACTATACTGGGAAATCATGATTTTGACGGGTACGATGAAGTCATTCTAGATTCACTAGATTGCGCGAGTCGTACCACTCGTGTACCTATTCTCTCGAACAATATCATTTTTGATCCACATAATCCAGTGTGTAATCACTTGACATGGCATTTCAAAGGTGAAGATAGCGTACAGTACACTCCACCAAGAGCACAACAAGAATCAGAACTTACAGAAATGACTTCATTTGTATTGAAAATGTTAACTGATCCCAAAACAGGAAAACAATTACGAGTAGCAATTATTGGTACATTTGGACCTGATTCTGCAGAGTTGTCACTCCCGTATCGTCATTGTACTCGTTTCCGTGGTTACGATGATCAAAACTACAAAATGTTATTGACAGAGTGGGCAGATTCTGTACATGAAACGATAACTACAGTCAAGGAAAAACATGACGCTCAAGTGGTGATTCTTCTCGCTCATGCTGGTTTACCAGAAGATACATTATTACTAAAAGAGTTACACAAACGTGGAGATGATCACTTGATCGATTTACACATTAGCTCGCATACACATGAAGTGTACTTGAATTTTATTGGAAAAACAATTTCTCATCAAGTGAATGCGTACGGAACAATTCTAGGTGTTTTGCAACTCGAATACGATTTTGATGCCAAACAAGTGACGTTACTGAATGGAAAAATACCTATTCGTGATTCTTTTTACATTGACTCGTTACAAAAGGGAATGTTACTGCCAACTCAACTTCCAGTGAATGCTGACATTCCAATGGACAAAAATACGTTTGACGAGATTGAGCGTTACAAGAGAATGATCGATAGTTCGTTCTTGAAAAACTCTGAATTTAAATATGCGACCAAGGTAGGTAACATTCCTACAAGTTTCAAGGAAGGTGCAAGTTTCCAACAGTTTGTGGCTGATTGCGTGTTAGAGGAGGCTAGAAAAGAATTAGGAAATGATACTAATCCACTTGCTGTCTTTTTCTTGAACTCTGAAGCGATTCGTATTGATCAAAAGTATTTCAAATCTCTTAATAGCTCAAAACTACCATTCCAATTTAGCGATGTGTATCGTGCGTTGGGTATTGGTACTCTTACTCCTGATATCAGTGAAGTCAAGTCACCTGGTGATGTTATCGCTCATTACTACATGACACAACGTGAATTGCTAATGCTCTTCCAAGCGAATCTACTTGCTAATCTTTCTAACCCTACTTACATGATGGCGTTTAGTAGTTCTTTCCAATACAAAACTAGATGGTGGGGAATACCATTCATCAATCGTTTGTATGATATCAAGATCAACGACGTACCTATTGAGCAGTTAGGAGATTTGATACACGTAGCTATGCCAAATTGGATGACCAAGTACTTTGCAAACATGGCAAAAATGACGTTTGGAATTTTGAGTGGACATTTCAGAGATAAGAGTGGAAGAATTATCCCACAACCACATCAGTTGCACAAGCACGAGTATGACCTACTTGCTCGGTGTATAAGCAGAAAGAAATTATAATTTTATGCGTTTATTAGGTCTTTCATTTTCTTCTCTTTTCCGTTTTAGTGAATTGAAAACAATTGTGATATCATCAAACAGCGAACACGAGTGTAACCGACTCTTGAATAAATCTACATTGACATAGAGCCTTTGTATCTCATACGGTAGGATATCAAGTCTATTTCCACGTAGTTCTTTCTCCAAGAACAAATACTTGAGCAGTAAAAACGACATCTCTTTGTCATCATTTCTTGTAGCATTTCTAATCACCATTTGTTCCACTCGTGGTGGAATACCAAACTTTTCCACCACTTTTCTAATATTGTACAATTTGCCATACTCGAACATCAACGGTAACTCTTTCAAATATCGAATAGGTGGTCTTTTCATGTGTTCCAATAAAATATTAATAATTTCATCATAACTATCTTCTACTGACATGTATAATGAGCTACTTCCCGAGTGGGTCTGTAAATGATCGTCATCGTCTGGGAATGGTCCAACGTAACCTTCATCTGCTCGTTCTTCTTCGTCATCATCACTTGTGTAATCTACTATCAACCCACTATCGAACAACGCACGTACATGATCAGTTTTGTTATTAAACGTAGCTGCGTAGACATCCGTGCTGAGATTATATTTGGAACCTTCTAGTTTGTGTCTTTCTAGTAAGTACTTTACAACTTCCACGTTGGTGCTGTAACACGCAGACCACATGGAAGGTTCAAAGTAACAATTATCTTGCCATGATAACCCAACAACTTCTATCAAACATTTTACCATTTCCAAATCTCCAGCTGCACATGCTAACGATACAGGATCGCATAACTCTGTACAGTTGCAGTGTTTATCTCTTGAAACGTGACATGAATACACTTCTCCTGCGTTATGAAACAGTTTCACAGCATGTACATCTTGATAAAACACTGCTGTATCAAATGGTGTTTTTCCATCGTTGTCGTACCTGTATGCGTTAATGATTTTCAAATCGAGTAGATATTCCAAACAATCATGTGATTCGTACATGGCAGCAATGTGTAATAGATTTTGATCTTCTTTGTTGACTTGATGAATGTCCATGTAGAGTTTTTGGTGCAAAAATTTGAGCAATGGTAAATTGTCGTACTGCGTTGCGAGGTGGAGTACGTTATTACCTGTGTGATCGAACCAATCGTTCAAATGCAATCCAAAGTGATCTATTTTGGTTTCTGCAGCGCGTAAATCTTTGATTAGAGATGCGGTGTCTCCATTTTCTATTTTTTCGAATAATAGCCGTGGATGGTAGCCCAATTCTAGGGATTCTGTTGGTAAGGACTCTAAAGAGTTCCATTCTTCCTTTCTGTACGGATTTGAAAAATAATTAGATTTTTTTGACGATGAATAGCGTACAGGTTCTCCATAAGGATTAAAAAATATGTACGTGCAGATTAAATCTTCTCCGTATTTTTCTGTAATTTTTTCTGTTGTTCCAAGAGGTTTCTACACGTGTTAAATCAAAACAAAAAAAATGTACAAGTGCATCTAGGTACGGAAATAATTCATCGCCAGTTACTGTCGCAATTAATTCAGTAAAAATATGATTGTCAACACCGAAACGGCAAAGCACATCAAGAATCTCTTTCCGTGGATAAGGTATAAATGTGTCCTCATTCACTCCGTGTTCGCCTGCACGCAGTATAATTATGTATTCGTATTCGTCTACTTCTGAATTAAATTCACTCCACCATGCTACAAGTTGTTCTGTTGCATTGGTTGTCTTGTTGTTCATTTTAAACAAAAGGATGCAGAACCGTTCTCTTCTCTTCTTACGATGAAGAAATCGAGTCGCTAACTACCACAGAACATATACAACTGATAAAATCGCTATATGATGCATTGAACGCAAAACGAACAGAGGAAAACGATTCTGTTAAACCAAATACAATCATTAATCCAAAAATCACTTTAAATATCGGTGGAACAAGATTCTATACTACTCTAGATACGCTCATAAAAGATCCAGACTGTCTGTTTTCAGGAATGTTTGACTCAGACTTGGGAGGATTACTGTACAAGAACACTACATTGATCGTGACGCAGAGTATTTTAAAGCATTTGCGAGGTTATTCTGTTGATGGACTCGTCAATGAACTCACTGATGTCCGATGTCGCCTATAATATCAAAACGATGGAACATTTATTTCCAAACTTGTTGTCATCACGTCTTCCTCCCATTGTCGTATCGGAAGAAAACAATTTGCGGATTTTCGATGGCCCTCACCAACGCTACAGATTCAAAAATCGAAGTTATCAAGTTGTTCAATAAAACGTATGTAGTCGCTGGATGCGTGAACGGTCACATTGAACTTATGGACCTAAAAAATTGGCAAGCCGTCGCAAGTTCACATTCCAGAACAGTGACTTGTATGCTACAAATTGACGAACGCAGACTTTTGTCATCAAGTATGGACGGAACTATCAAGATGTGGAACATCAAAGATACTAGCGCGCCACTTAACACACTTGACGACCATGAAGATAGCGTTAGAGCGTTAATTAAAATCAAAGATACATTGATCTCTGCAAGTAACGACAAAACGATCAAAATGTGGGATTTAGAGTCACTAACATGCCACACTACGCTTTTGGATCACTCAAAATGGTCATGTGTCTGTTACACTATGATGATCACACCTTTATTAGTGGTAGTGCAGATAAAACAATCAGAGTTTGGAACTTTGATACAAAGACATGTATAGCAACGCTTCGTGGTCATACAAGTGGAATATGGGATATCAAACGACTAGATGAGAATCGTATCATTAGTGCGAGTTCTGATAGTACTCTACGAGTATGGAATATGATCACTGAAGCTTGTGATATCACAATTAGTGCGTACATGGATGTAGCACGAACTGTTTCTGTTTTAGATTCCAAAACAATAGTATGTGGTGGTAAGAAAGGTGATCTAACGCTATGGAACATCGAAAACAACACCAAAGTAACGCTCAAGAAAGAATGTAATGTATTATCTTCTGTCGTTCTACATAAATGAAAAAATTATTTATTTCGAAGTTGCTCTGCCATAGATCGAATTTGCAAAGCTCCCTTAATCCACTCAAACAAAATAGCTGTTGGTAAACTTCCCTTTTTCAAGCACGTTTCATAGTCCAAATCTGCAATCTCGGCTTGAACTGGTTTGAATCTACTGTTTGTATGCGATCTGTCAGTTGGATCAAACTGGGCAATCTTTTTCAAGAATCCATCTTTTAGACCTTTCTTACATGCACCCCATTTGGATAACTCATCAGCATTGTAACCAAGTACAATTAAGGCGGATCTTAGAACACTAAACACAACTGGAGGTGGAGTTGCGTATGCTTGAAGTTCAGAAATATTCTTGTTAGTAATTTTAGATACTTTGGTACGAATGTCAGTGATGATATCTTTCATCTCTGAGAGCACCTTCTTGCCCTCTTCGTCAAGAACAAGATCAGATTCAATGTTCAAAGTAACTTGTGATTCTGGCTCAGGAGCTTCAGGCTCTTCTTGAATCTCTGGTTCTTCGACGACTACCTCTGGTTCTCTCAAAATGGGTTCTTGCTCTAGTCTAGCAGTTGGTTCTGGTACTGGCTCTAGTTCTGGTACTGGCTCTTGTTGTATAACAACTTGTTCTGGTGCAGGTTGCTCCTCAAGTTGTATAAGACTTGGTTCGACAACTTCTGTTGGCTGTGGTGCAACATATTCAGAAGGAGTAGGATACATGACATAATGATCAATACGATTATCTACCGGAGCTTCAAGATCTGGTAACGGTGTATCTACTTGTGCCAACTTGACTGGTTTCTTTTGTTTCTTCAATCTCACTATAACTACAATGATGATCGTTACAGCTATGCTCAAACAACAAATTCCTGCGCATATACCAACGATTGCGCCTATAACAGCGCCAGCAATGTTTGGTGCTGAAGATGTTGATTTACTCTGCAAGTTTCCAGCAGTACCAACGCCTTGTGATCCGTAATACCTAACGTTCACTGCTACACTCTTGTAAGTTCTTCTGCTTGGCAACATTGCAAGAGAGATACATACATGGTACGCGTTAAGTGCTAACGCGTTCTGGAAATCTCCATCGTCTATAAACACAGTGAGCGTGTTTCCTACAACATTGTTGTGCTACTGGTTAGCCAAAAGATTATACATACCTTATCTACTATTTGTGCTGTTGTATATGCTCCTGATGAATCTACATGAACTAGTAACACGTACACGGTGCCAGTAGAGAGTGTAACAGGTGTAGAATCTTTCACTCCATTGATATCCAACTCAAACACATATCCAGAGCTCAATGATTTTATACTTGAAGAGAAGACCTTTCCACTCGATTCACTGAACCAAACTTCTACTGCAGTTCCAGTCGTAAGTGACGCAGGAATCGCAAACGCGACAAATGTTTGCACTCCAGCAATAATCATTGATGGATTCAAACATACACTCTTTCTGGTATTTTCATACAAACTTGATGACAATTGTAATTCATTATTTGAGAATTGATACGAAGCGTTTCCAATTGTTCCAGGAATGTTATTCGCTGAATATACATTGATAACGTTTTGGTTTGTAGTTGCGTCAAATGCCACGTATGATGCTGAAGAAGCTTGCATGTTGATTTCACATTCTTTTCCGAGCGAGTTTGTATTGCAGTGGCACTCTGATGCTGTGCATGCACCGTTTCCGTTACAAACTTTAGGATCTGTCGAGCTAAGTCCGAAACATGTAGATGCACCAGTAGTGGAAGTGGGAGTAGAAGTAGGAGACGCAGTTGAAGTGGATCCAGTTGTAGTAGTAGGTGTTGCTGTTGTCGTTGTGGGAGCAACTGTAGTAGGCGTTGCCGTAGTCGTCATGGATGTAACTGTTGGCGTTGTCGTAGTCGTAGGCGTAGGTGTCGCAGTTGTTGTCTCAGCTATTGTTGTCGTAGGTGTTGCTGTTGTTGTAGTAGGAGCAAGCGTTGTCGTAGTTGATGCCGTTGTTGTAGTAGCTGTTGGTGTTGGTGTGGCCGAAGGAGCTGGAGTACTGTATACATTTGTTGCAAGTAACAAATATCCCGATGTACCTCCACTAAATCCGTTAAGCGCCTTGGCGCCTCCAACTATTTGCGTGATTTGACTTGGTACATTATGGGGCAGATTGTCCTTAGATCCTGTTTGAAGCGCATAATCTGCATTGCTACCTACTACCTTGTAACTAGTTAGCATGATACCAAATAACATACCCAAACAACTCCTGATTTTGTAATAAATAACACTGCGGCTTGAATCGCTTTAGCCTGCACGACTGGGTCACCATTCATGATTGCTAAATTTAACTTGACGGGTAAAACGACTGAAGATCCACTGACAGTATCAGTTAGAGCTCCCTTAGATGCATCTCCGCATCCATATACCTCTATCTGTGTCAAAACTTGAAAACGTGCACTTACCACCGTTCGAATCAACAAATATTGATACAATGTTTGATGGAGAAACCTGTACTATTGTTTTTCCAGCCAAAACGCCAGTGGCTGTAACTGGTGTAGGTAATAAGACATAATTATAGTATTGATATCCTAGAACAGGAGCAGGTCTGCTTGTTACACAGGTAAAAGTTTGACTTACGAGCTACCGCCATGTGAGTAAGCTTTTCCATCAGTTCCAATCGTGAGACAAAACTCTTGCACACAGCTCATACTAGCTATGGTTGCTGATCCCATATTTGTTCGAAGTACAAGACCTGGATTACCGTCCTGTGATACACCTCCAGCGCTACCAGGTGCCACGTTTCTACCAAGTATTCCATTGACATTACTACCGACCTATACAAGGTTACGTCTATCCTACAACAACATACGCTATAAACTTCGTTATTACTCATGAAAAGAAATGTAGTGTAGCCAATAGCATAATAACCAATGTTGACTGCTCCAAGATTAGCTTGCCAAGCGTAATCTAATACAAGAGGAGCCGATATCGGGTTACCATTATAGCGTTGACCAAGTTGATAGTTTCTAAAAAAAAATAATAAGTAAACTATGTATCTTACTCGTTTCGTCCCCAAGCATAGGCGACTTGATAGTTGGTTGATGCCTGTATGACGCAGTGGAAAACTCCACAATACACCTTTTTGAACTTTTCTTCATGATTAATTCTTGTCAAGCTACTAGCATACGCACCGAGATCTGTATTACCTAATCCCAATCCCATGTAAAGATTAGTACCTTGTACATATACAGCGCCATCACTGCATAGTAAAAGCACTACGGTATAAGAACTAGCTGCGTCTACGACATCACATCCTTTTGTATCGTAAGCTGTAACAGTTGTTGTATAAGCATTCGTACCGCCTCCTGGATGAATTCTATTACTAATAAAATGTAAGCAAAACTATACAAAATTACGCGTTTGCTCCCCATGCAAATGCTTTTGTGTATGGTTGTCCATCTTCAGTGATAACGAAAAATGTCGGAGCTACTATAGAGCTCGAAAGTTTTATCACCTTGTCAGGTATTCCTGATATTTTTGTAAATGGAAAGACTGTGGAACTCGCAGCACCAGTAGCTAGTTGACCATACGTGTTTGGTCCAGAAATCTATCACGTTAAAACTGTCAAACAAACTTACGTAAACTACTCCAGATGTTGTCAGTAACGCCGAATTAAGCATGGTTGCTTTCACTTGTACCACTCTATCTCCACCAAGTGGAGAGATATCCAACTGCACTGGTGAAGAGGCCACAGCACCATTAGATAAACCAGGTAATACTTGATCACTATCATTAGTCGTGTTGTAATGTCTTACGTGTTCTTACCGCATCCGTATACGGCACCTTGGTCATTCAAAAACAGAGCATGGTAATCTCCAACAGAAGCGTCAACGAGTATACCAGCAACGTAGCCTAAATCCACAAACGTTAGCAAAAAAACGCTGAGTTGCGTTAATCCAATTCCGCATTGGCCAGAGCTAACTTTTTAGCATGACTTTATAAACTTACTCGCATTTACCAACAGAGTACAGAAAGTTGTCCGTAGTTATGATATACGATGTCGTAAATCCACAATGGATGGATTTTGTTTGTTTTCCTGGGATCCATACCATATTCCTTGGAGTGGTAGAGTCCTGGTATCCATTAGGATTTGCATCAATACCTAATTGTCCGAAATGATTTCCACCAACCTTTGCGTGAGTAACAGAAAGAATACATACGCTAGTTACGGTTCCATCACCTCGAATATAGTACGTTGTAGTTGATGACATTCCATATCCATAGATATAATTGTTTCCTTGCCACGAATAATCAATTGACATTGGGTATTTTCTAATTGATCTCGTCAACGATCCTAATTGACCGAAGCTACATGTTATTCAAGAAAAAACAACGTACTCATTTGCTCCCCAGGTATAACCTACATTGAATACTCCTCCTCGAGCTAGACACCGATTATGTGAACACATTACAGAGGTAAATAGGGACCCATCAGTTACTTTGATTTTTGTGTAGTATTTGGAAACAAAATTGGCGATACCGTTATCAACACCTAGAAGACCACTGTCTGTGTCTGATCCCATAGTAAACACGGATCCATCAGCGCATACTACAACTGATGTATATGAAGTCGCCGCGACATCAATAGGCTCGCATGTTCCTACTGCAGCCCGTTCAGGCGAAGTAATGAATTCTGAGGGTGTTACAA
>JAESGV010000610.1_pt1 | contig 15589 bp, 11 predicted proteins | sample 9269781 | NCBI WGS metagenome assembly JAESGV01 (sample SAMN15741586, study PRJNA653496) | algae metagenome | isolation source: Tildeniella torsiva UHER 1998/13D and co-occurring heterotrophs from... | place: Slovakia: Slovak Paradise National Park, Hrabusice, Kosice Region | collected 2000-01-01 | reverse complement strand
AATGTCGTAGTTTTGCCACAACATCCACATCTCTTCTCTGGGAATTCGTTCTTACCAATGTATGTGACCAAATCGGCAAGTTGGAACTCGACACCATTAGCGCTGATTTCACAATATGGGGCACCACTTAGCATCAACGTTAACGTTTGGTTTGCGATCGTTCTAAAAGCATCTTTTGGTTTGGAATTTCTTGATCCATCAATTTTTAAAGTGGTAGGTGGGGCAGGATCCAAATAGAAAACTAATTCAGATCCATTTTTTCTCAAGTCGATACCATTGATTACTCGTACGTTATCAGCAGGATGATGTGCCAACGAACTTTCCAATCCTCTCAATATCGTTTGATTCTTTGGTTTTGGAGTCTTTTTCAATCTTCGACCTTCTTTTGTTTCTCTTTCTTTTGCGACGATCAACATTTTCTCATAACTGTACTCAATGTTCTCCAATCGAACCAAATCAGTCAAGATCCAAGGCTTGTCGCTGCCAAAGATGAACTTGAACTTTGCTTCCCATTCTCCATCCAAGTCGTATTTGTCTTTGCACAAGTTCACGTGATGTGGAACAAGTTTCATTGTCGCTTTGAACCACTTTCCATTGACTTTTTTGCTGATGATTCCGTGCATGATGAGGAACTTTTTCTTGTCATCAAAAATGAGTTTAGTGAGCACTGATAGTCCAACTTTGAGTTCTTTTCCTCTTCTGAACGTTTCGTTGCAGTCGTCGTATGGCATACCTCCGAAATGAAAATCCAAATCGTACAAGTCTCTATCTTCTAGGCACGCATCCGCGATTGGTGTTGGTAAATTCTTTCTCAATGGAGCTTGTTTTGGAATTATTTCTGGAACTCTTCCTCCATGGCTCTCCAATAGTTCTACAATAGTCTTTTGTTCCATCATGGATTCTTTCGTGGCTAGAACTTTGACGAGTGAGAGTGGCGTATGTCCATCCATTCGTACTGCGTTAACATCTACACCTTCTTTGAGCAACGTGACGACATTTTCTACAATAGGTACTGAAACTGCCCAATGCAAAGGAGTCTCTTTCATATCCGTTTTGCATTCCAAGTGAATTTGTCGAAGCATGGATTTGCACGTCTTGAGCATCGTTTTTAAAACTTCTGGGTTTAGATTTCTTGCTGCTTCGTGCCATGCTGTTCTAATAACGTTAGTCATGTCGTTAATGTTTCGCATACTTGTTGCTGCTGAACGTAGGAATTTCTGGATCTGCTCCTTGTTTAATCAATTCTTTGATAATATCCACACTGCTGTTTCTCACTGCTTCATGCAATGGACTTTCATTTTTCAACGCATCCACTTCATTTACTGCTTGCTTTGGTAGTATACGAAGAACTTGTCGTAGGATATGAATATCATTTAATCGCACCGCTTTTGAGAGAGTGAGATCATCTAGAAGCTTGACCATGTTTTGCTTGCGTTTGGATTTGATTGAAGACATAAAAAGAACGTCCACTAATAAATATCAACAGAATACAATGCCATGGTACGCGAGATCATTGCTATCCTACAGTTTAACATATCAGCTGATTTTTTATCACTCGCTAGTGAATATAATCAGTAAATAGCTATAGTTTACGTTTTTGTAACTCGAGCTAAAGTGCAATAGCTATTCAACTTCTAAGAACAAACATGAACTCCATACTTTTGGCTGATGGTAACAATGTCCAAAAATTCCATATCATTGGAACCGAAACAGATGATCAAGTTATCGCACTCATTAGAATTCAACCATAATCCACGCTTTATTCGAGCAAATGCCACCAACGCAGATGTTGCAATAACGATAGACCAACTTGTTGCACACCCAGGAAATACGGCCACCACGCCACATGTAGTGAAATTTAGCAGGTGGTATCAAAGACTATTTGGCCACCTTGTAAGTTTCATCTATTCGCTTAACAGCATTGAATTAACATTCATAGATTGAGCACAAGTTCAAGTACATCATGGGAACATTAGTAATGTTTTCTGCGGGACCAGCCGCGGGATGATATCATAGTCCATCTATGTGACAAAATTTTTTCTTAAATGAAACTTTAGAATAATTGAAATCGAACAAATCGCTGACATATCACATTATGGAGCAAGCGATAGATTATTATAGTGTATTTTATGCAGCAATTAGTTTGCTGAGAAGTTTTGCGACTGTATAGTATAAATGCGACAGGGTAACACAAATTGAACTTTATCGCATCGCTTGTACCATATGTACAGTTGCTCCCTCCATTGGAACTTCGTAGTCCGCAAGAGTGAATTCAACTTCGTTGTCATTTAATATTCTAGAATTCCGCAGCTGTTGTCCATTATAAATCAATCGCATACACGACGCTGGTATTCCATTTTTTTCTTCTACTAGTTTTTTAACTTGCATGACTGTGATGCCGGGTGTTACATGTACTGAGATTTCTTGTCCCGTGAGATTTCTAATAGTGATAAACGATGTCATGTAGTTTTTGTGAGTTGTTTTCAGTGAAGGAAGTTTTTGTCTTTAAATTCTAGTTTGTTGACATTGACTACGTAATCTTTGTTCGTTTGCGAGTGGTTGGCTTGGTCATTGTCTTGGGCAAACAAAGCAGAAGAACCCTTGGCTGTAACGGTCATTTTGCAGGGATGCAAATCGTAACGGGCAACTTGTCCCCCACAAAAGTACGTTCATGTCATCACTGTTGCAGCTCTCACATGATGAACTGTTCATGGTTATGACGTTTTGCGAGCGCGTAAACGATATACTTTCATTGGCCAGCACCTGTACAGCGTTGCACGACTTAATAACAACAGTGGTACATGAACGAAAACCACTCACATTAACTGAACCATGGACACTCACAAAAGCAGCGTCGCAGTTTTGGGGAATCAATCTATCGTTATTCAGCGCAGCAGAGAAATTATTTCCACATTTAAAACAACCTGGAGCACTAGAACAAATTTCTACAAGCATAATTGTTGATGATGGAATATTTGACAAGAAAACCATAACAATTGAAGACCTCTTAGCTCTATTTTCCATCAGCAGAGGAGAGACAATTAGTTTGCCATCAGTCGAGTGCAATATGCGCGAGGAGACGGAATACCAAGAGGATGTGACCGAATTCACCGTTGTATCTGGACACGAAGTGCAACAGTTGACTCTAAAAATCCGAGCCAAGTATCATCAACTAATTGCGCTGCTATGCAAAACACCATACATCGAATCACTAACAGTCGACCTGAAAGAACGTTTCGACGTATCGTTGCCCTCATCATTCCCTCAATTGGACAGTACTATCTCGTTTGTTAACCTGATAACCAACTACCTAGTACAAACACTCCCCATGTTTGATCATTTGCGCAAGATACACATCACATCCAAACAAAGATCATGGACTTATGAACGTATTGCTAATTTAATCATGACATCGCCTGTTCTTGAAGAATTAACTTACAAGTACGATAGAGAACCAATCAACGACAATTTATTGTTCACACTCGCCGACTATTCTGTCAATTTACAGAAACTCACCATTCAGCATAAAAATATTGATGGTGACACTTTTGGAAGAGGAAACGATATCACTGATGAAGGCATAACTACGCTACTTGAATCGTGTCCTATTCGAGAATTGACAATTTTTAACACGAGAGATGTAACAGGAGAGTTTTTCAAAACTATTGGTTCAGTTAGAAAAGATTTGGAGAGCTTGATGATTCATAGAAATCGTATTGATCATGAACAAACAGAAAATATGCAAATAGGAGGAGGCGTGATGGAAAATTTGAGAGTTTTCGCGTTGCATGGAGGTTTTTCTATTCGTGAAAATGATATTTTTATCAACTCGCTGATTACACATGCGCCAAATTTGAGAGTTTTATATGTGTCGCAAGTAGACATTACGAGCGTTCAAGTTGCGAAACTGATTGACAATTATGATTTGGTAGAACTTCACATTCGTTCGCACGAATTAGGAAGAGAAAACCTCATTCAAGCAATTCAAAAGAAAAAGAATTTGCGCAAGTTACACATAGTTGGAGATTATGCACTTTTCACATCGAGTTTGCTAAAGGATTTGGAAATGCCACAAGTAAGATATTGGTATGGTGCAATCGATACATCTGCTTTACCAGAATTTGAAAAAGCATTTCCTAATCTTACTGACATTAACGCAAGATATTGTGGAAACTCTACGTTTTGTACTTTTATTGCTGATCCTACGCATTGGCCAGAACTCTCACACTACACACCTTGCAGTAATGGATCGGGTGAGCTGCTTGAAGTAGTCAAGAAGAGAAATTTAATTGAAGAGGATAGAAATAAAGAGGGTATATTCTCTTCTTAGAGAAAGCTTTGATTACTTCAGTGCTCGTGTTGTAAGAGTTCGCACACTTCGCTAAACCAAACAAAACCATTGTTCATGGACACTTCACTTAAAATTGTAGTTGTGGGCGATGGTGCTGTAGGAAAATCATGCTTACTTATTGCGTATACTACAAATTCATTTCCAGAAGACTACGTGCCAACCGTATTCGATAATTATACAACGATGACGAACATTCGTGGAAATTTATATAGCATAGGCTTTTGGGATACAGTAAGTACACCTACAATTAATTTTTAACATGTTGAGGCAGGACAAGAAGACTACGACAGGTTAAGACCTTTATCGTACCCTGGTACAGATGTTTTTTTCGTATGCTTTTCAATATCAAACCCATCCTCTCTAGAGAACGCAAGAACCAAGTGGATGACTGAAATCGCACACCATTGTCCCAATACGCCAGTTGTTCTCGTTGCAACAAAAACTGACCTGCGTCATGACACTGCAACAATTAATAGACTCGCAGAAAGAGGACAATCCATTCTCACTACTGAACAAATCGAAGCTGCTGCTCGAGAACTTGGAGTTCCATTTGTCGAAACAAGTGCAAGACACATGACTGGTCTCACAAAGTGGATAGAGATGGGAATTGATGCTGCTGTTTCACCAACTAGTATCTTCAGCAAATCGAAAAAGAGTTCCAAATTCAGACTATTTGGAAGTTCGAAATCATCAGAACTAAAGAAAGAGTTACGTGCTCCAGAACTTCCGCCACCAAAGAATCATGCTCCAAATATTCAAATCGACACCTCGACGTATGCAGATGGACTTGCATCGTTGGTAAGGAATGAACAATTTTCCGATATGGATCTAGTTCATGAAGAAACAATTATTCCAGGTCATCGTATCGTACTTGCTGCTAGCTCACCGTTATTTGAAAAGATTCTAGTTGATAACCAACATGATCAAAGCGTGAACAATGGAGAATTTGTACAATTCTCAAAGATTGAAAGAGATGGGCGAGTAAGAGTTACTATAAACCACGAGATGATCGACAAGGAATGTTTCGATCGCGTAATCGACTTTTTGTACACTGGTTGTCCAAATATTGAACCCAATGCCAAATTAGAAAAATTGGAAGAAGCTGCAGTGCTGTTCAACTTGACGGAACTTTCTTCATATATTGAGAATATCAAACAAAAAGATCCAGAGTTGAATCCTAGTATAAGCACGTACTTGAATGATGAGTTGGCAAAGAAGATTATGGAAAAGTTTTTCAACAAAGAGTTGTTTAGTGATGTTGCTTTTTCCATTGAAGAAAAGACCTTTTTTGGGCACAAGGCGATGTTATGCTGTAACTCTCCAGTAATGGCAACGATGATGAATTCGAAATTTATTGAATCGTCGAGTAACGTCGTAGAGATTGCTGATTATGATTACGCTAGTTATGTAGCGTTCTTGGAATACTTATATACAGCACATGTGCCACTTACTGATGAGACAGCAGTTCCCATTCTCACCATTTGTAACCAGTACAGTTTACCAAGACCAATTACACTTTGTGAGTTGTATATTTCCAAGATTATTGAGAAAGCGACAACAGAAGGTATTGAAAAAGCCGAAATTGATATTATAAGTTTGTTACTCGTTTCACAAGACCACAATGCGTTGAAATTGGCAGAATTCTGCAAGCATTTCATCTGTACAAATTTCCAGCCAATGAAGAAGCGTCCAGAGTTTGAATCGCTTGGCGAAGAGAACTTGAAGTATGTTACTGAAAATCAATGGCCTCCATTGTCGTACTGGAATGAATTAGCCGAGTACGAGAAAGCAATTGGAATCTCAGGTGTTGGAACAGAGACTGTCAACAACAACAAAAAATGTTGTATTATGTAATTAAACATATTGTACTGCAGTGATCTTGTGTACGAGTTACAAATCTTAAAATGGAAGAGGATGAGGTAGAGCCTCTCTTACACGTTAATATCACCTATCACGATTCACATTTTCTTTCGCAAGAGCTTTTGCTACATGTTGTATCGTTTATACCAGCAAAAGATTTACATATGGTATCCTTGTTGAGTAAAGATTTTTACGATGTATGCGAACATTTTAAAAGGATGAGAATGCTACCAACAAGCACTTTAGAAGGCATTTCATTTAACTCGTATGAACAAAAAAAGAACTATATAAATTCAGTGTGGCGCGATTTTTCGAGGAGAAAATCATTAATACGTCTACAATCTAATATTGTTACTGCTGTGGATATTTATTACGATAGCTTCCAATTCATTCTCTTCATGATTATAATGACATTCGCAGGAGTTTTCATTCTCCTCCAAGCTTTAAATCTGACTAAATGGTCGTACGTGTGCGTTTGGATTATGTATGTTGCAATGTGCATGAAAGAAGGCTATGATGCGATATTGAACAGTGTAAGAGGTGTAAAGTACGCTAGAGCTATTATATCGTTTGTAGTGCCGCTCACAGTGCCACTTCTTGTCATAACGTTAGCACAGCAAGCAAGTTCGATATCATGGTTTGTTATACCATTTATCACAGCTACTTATTTTCGGGAGTACAAAATAACAACTACCCTCGGGCTTCTAGCGAGCTTGCTATTAGTTGCTAGCTACAACGATGGATACATTTCTAGCCTATTCGTTGCACTTATACCACTGTATGCAATACAAATTAAGTATATTGTTGGGCAATACTCGAGTGAACCATATGTAGGCACTTCATCAAAGCTAAATGGAATCCTAATTCTGATTTCGCAGCTAGTATTCGGAATATTACATCCGTTGCCAATTTCTTGGTTATCGTAGTATCTGAGCTTTCCAGAAATTTACAAATACTTAACAGAAAGAATGAGAAAGTACGAATCGAACTGGTTTTAATGTAGCTATAATTTTGAATAAAATTTCTTTGGCGGTACGTGAGTGCTTGTGTATGTTGATTGTATGTAGTTCGAGGACTGTTCGAGTTAGCATAATTGTTTTTATGAAAAAGCTGCTAGAACTTTCCAGCCAGGTTTGCTGTTTTCAGAAAGTGTCAAGAAACCATGTCACACCACGATATCTACCGTGCTGTTCGTAGTGGCAAGCTGGCGAACAGTAAAGAACTCTTAGATTCTGTAGACCATGACACTCTGAACAACGTACACCTCGATTTCCAAACTTTTACTGGCTACAATGCTCTAAATATTGCCTCCGCGATGGGCAATTTAGAAATAGTAAAGTATCTAGTTGAGGAACGCAAAGTGTCAACTAGTTGTACACCACCCCCAGTTTGCGTTGCGACCCAGTTTGGAAATGTAAACATTTTAGAATACTTTTCTGCTACAACAAACCTTTGCGAAAAACAACCAACAAGTTTTGAGGACCCTTTTGATGGAGAACGTAGTTTATTGGAAGATGCTATTCATTTCGGAAGAATCAACGTCGTGTACTACCTTACTGCACAAATGATAAAAAAGAATGAAAAAATTATTTTCAGACAAGATGCCGTCAAAGATAGAAGAAAAAATCCAGGAACAACTGCGTTCATCAGAGTTATTCAAGAGCGTGGAGGACAAATACCAATTGATGGTTTCGAATACACACCAGATGAACAACGAAAGTTTATGTACTATTTACAGTTGAGAATGTACCAACACGTATCCACATTGTGCGGAAAGAATCCCTCCTTGCTGGGTATCACTAACATTGACGACCCAGTAGATACTATCGTGCACTATTGCGCGTTTGACTCACCAAACAGTATCGAATACGTTCTTCGTCGCGGTGCCGATTGCCGCAAGTATGACTCACGCGGTATTAGGTACGAAAAACTTTTATTCATTAATCATCTACAGACCAATTCACATGGCAGCAATGTACGGTTTTGTAGACGCTGTAAGAGCATTTTTAGACGCAGGAGAAGATCCAAACGTTCGAGCATTGAATGATGATTACTATACTCCACTATTGATTGCTGCCACAGTGAATCATAACATTTTGATGGCGTTACTTGACGCAGGTGCCGATCCAAACTTGCGTGGAAAGGATGAACTCACTGCACTACATTTAGCGGCACGTGTAGGTCACAGAGGGTGTATCGAATCACTAATACTCGCTGGTGCCGACAAGAACGCAAAAGCAAAAGGTTACACACCACTACACGATGGTATTCGTGCAAACCACTTGGAATCAGTTCTCTTTTTGCTTAGATACGGCGCTGATGCTGGAATTCTCACTCCAGATGGACAATCATACGTAGAGTTTGCACTATCGTGTGGTGCCCATGCGAATATTGTCAAACTACTCGCTGGAGAGATTCCTGTGCAACCTGAACTTACGCCAACTCAAGTAGAAGATTTTTTATCACTAGTAGCTCAAGGAGAGCTCGAAGAATGCGACAAGTTGATGAAACAAAACGTCGAGTTTGTCGTTTCAAGAAGCAAGTCAGATTATACTGCTATCTTTACAGCAGCTCTTCAAGATGTGAAATCTATTGAACTGTTCGTTGAACATGGTGCATCACCAACTGCATTAGGTGTACTACGTCCAATTCACATTGCAGCCATTAGTAACTTTGAGGCGTTTTCGTACTTGTACAGTTTGGGTGGTACAGCGTTCGAACAACCCATTGGTTATGCTGAAGAAGAGTTGGTCATCCCTACTATGATGTTCGCTGGTATTATGGGTATCACCACTGGTGTAACCATTGCACACGAGTGTGGCTTGAAGCCAGAAAAGTTGGCATACTCTAGACAATCAATTTTACACGTTGCTGCGGCAGAAGGTAAAATTAATACTCTAAAGGTTGTACTAGAGTTGTTTGTACCGGATGTTCTTGACGTTGATGAACTTGGATACCGTGGATACAACCCTCTTCATTCGGCTTCAGAGTTGGGTAAACTCACATGTGTTATCGAGTTGTTACGCGCTGGTGCAAGGACAGACATCAAGAACAAACAAGGGCACACTGCATTAGATTTAGCGAGACTATCTGGACATACTACAGTTGCCGAAGTTATTGAGAAACACATGAGAGGAGAATATACAGAACCTCTTACTGAAGAACAAATCGAAGAGTTTGCCTCGTTACTCAGTGTGAATGAAGTTCCAGTAATCTATGAACGATTGCAAGAGAATCCACAGTACTATTGGGCAGAATCACAATTCGTGAAACCTGTACTTTACACCATGTGCGAAATTGGCCAAAATGACGTAGTTGATCATGTATTGACAGTCATTGGACCAAATATCACCTCTGTTACAGACTTTAACGTTCCTGTCATTATGGCAGCGTCGAAAAGTTTCAACGAAATAGTTGACCGACTTGTCTCCTGTGATTTTGATGTGAACGCAAGAGAACCTAACAACGAGTACACTGCACTGCACTACGCATGTCGTCAAGGTAATCATCTTCTTGCAAGATTGTTATTCTTGTCCAAGGAGACCAATCCGAACTTGGCAGCTGGTAATGGTAAGAAACCAATCCATTTGGCTACAGAACTTGGTGATCTAAACTTGGTTGAGATTTTAACACAAGGTGGAGTCGATATCAACTCAAGAATTGATAATGACTACAAAGTCGATGCTAAAATGCGTGGTTATACACCGCTACACATTGCCATTTCGAATAACGATTTGGCGTCTGTTACATACTTGATCGAAGCAGGTGCCGACGTAACAATGAAGACTTATGGCCCACTAAAGTACAGAAAAGAGTATCAGCCACAACCAGCCATGTCATGTCTAGAATTGGCTCAAAAGAAAGCATCAAAAACCATTCAAAATATCATCAGAGATGTAGAGCGACTTGTGACATCCGGATTGAACCAAAGAGAAGCCGAAGAGATTCGTTTCGACAAGATGATGAAAAACGTACTAGAAGATGCACAAATCAAAGAGGTTACTTGGCGTGACAAACTCAAATACATTTTCCCCAAAGTATTACCGAGAGAACAACGTGATTCATTCTTGGAACGTTTATACGACTTCCAATACACCGACAATGTCACACAACTAAATGCTACGGCATGGATCAACGAGTTAAAACAACATCCACAGTTGGTCATCATTCGAGAAGTGTTAACGACGAACTCTCTTGCGCATGTTGCAGCAAGTACAAATGTCATGTTTGGAGAAGCGTTAATCGAAAACGGAGCAAGTTTCACTCTTCGTAACAAAAAGATGGAAAGACCAATTCACTGTGCAGCCGCACAAGGAAACGTAGAGTACATCAAGTACTTGGTATCAAAAGGAGAAGACATCAATGTTATCATAGAAGATGATGTTGAATATACACCACTCATGGTTGCCATTGCTTCTGGAATGGACAAGTGTGTAGTTGCTCTTGTTGAACTTGGTGCAAATATTTTCGCTGTAAATGCATCAGGAAATTCTGCAATTCATATTGCTGCAGAAAAGAATCAACCAGAGATTATTCAACTGTTAATCCACAGCGGTGAATCGGTAAATCGTCGTGTAAGAGCAAGACACATCACACCACTACACTCTGCTGTAGCATCACGTGCAATTAGTAGCGTCATCACATTGCTTTATCATGGTGCTGATATCAACGCTAAAACGTCAAGCGCCAGTGGAAATCAAACACCACTAGAGTATGCTCAAGAGTTGAGCATGTTTAAAAGCATGGACTATATCATAAAACTATTAGAAAAAGCACAGAATGGAGAACAACCTCTGAAACCAATTTCCCTCGCGGAAGTTGAAAAGTGCATAAGAATGGTTTATCAAGGACAAGTAGAAGAACTGTTACAGTTCATTAACGAACATAATGAAGTTGCCTACTCAACGCTCGAGTGGCCTTTCATTCACCACGTGGTACAAGCAAAATGTGCACCAGTATTACGTCGTGTGTTAGAATTGGGTGTTGATCCATTTGTAGAGTCACCTGATGGTGTAAATACGTTGCATAGAGCTGCTTATAGTACTGAACCTGAAATGATTGAAATTTTGCTTGAATTCTCACCTGATATGGTCAATCAAATCCATTTCAATTATGAGCATGGTAGTGCTATGCATGTAGCAGTGCGTAGTCGCAACGTTCGAAACGTAATCGCGTTGTTAAAGCATGGTATGCATCCACAACACATGTACAATGCTAATGGTGTCACGCCAACTCATTTGGCTGCAGTTATGAACGATTTACCAATTTTGAAAGTGATTCTTGAAGGAACACCTGAAAAACCAACTACAGAGCTGGAACGATACTTTAGAATCCGCGCACCAGGCAAGCAAGCATGTTATGGTCTCCTACCTGTTCATAGTTCAGTAGAGAGCATGCATGATATTAGCGTTTTCAAGTACTTGTTGGAACAAGGTTCACCTATACGTTTCCCAAATTATGATTCACCAAATCTTTACGAAATGGCAGTCCACTTGAAATCGAAACCAATGATTGATATTGTCACGATCTACTTGGCCCGAGAAATCGAGCAAAACATGGGTGGTATGTTGCAGAAAACACAATTCTGTGACATTGATATTATTGTATCTACTATACATCGTGTGCTTGAAAGAAAAGAAATTTCTCAAGAAGAAAAGAACAAGCAAAAGATGATAGACCAATTTAACTCGTTGGGTGAGTCGGAAAAACTAGTTTGGTACCAACAAGCGACTCTAAAATTGGAACAATTATCGCTAGAAGAAGATATGTATGCAAGAATGATTTTAGCAGCTTCAGAACAAAGTCAAGTTGTATTTCAAGATAACGAAGCGAATCATGTAAAATGGCGACTAGAAATTTTGGCGAATATTTTCATCGCACGTTCAAGAGAGCTCAAAAAAGATTTTTATGGAGCGATAGAGTATATTACAAAAGTAATCAAGTTGCATCGACGTGAGGCTGCGTTTTATGGATTGCGTATGAAGTGGTATCTTGAAATTGGTGACACCATTAGCGCCAATACTGACAAGAGAATGATCGAGCTCTTGGAGTCTGAAAAAGCAAACTTTCAAGATAAGATCCATGAAAAAGAGCGAGAGTTAGTAAGGCAAGCACAAGAGCGAGAAAAGGCACGAGAACAAGAAAAGGTAGAGGAAAAAACACAAGAAAAGCAGGAAGAAGAACTATCGGAAGACAAAGAAGATAACTCATCGTGTACGGTACAATAAGACTTTCTAAAATTCATAAATACCTATTTCTACTTGTAACAGCAATATGTCAAACTTCACAAGCAACGTATGGAACGCGACTATGAGGAACAGCTCATGGCGTTCTTCCATGAGGATGACCACGAAGCAAAGCACGTAGCTCTAGACTTCTTCACCAGCCAGTACATTCAAAGCGAAAAGAAATACTGGGACATTCTCACTATTAACATGCAGAAAGCTACCCGTATAGAAGTTTGTGTTATATAATTCACTTACAGTTAGGTTCGTTTTGCAGCCTTTAGAATCTTGTGCAAGCAGCCACCAAGAGAAATATTTGCACCACACGCTGTCGATTCAGTAGATAGATGCTTCACACTCATCGAAAATGAACAAAGCGAGAACGTTCAGGCAATCATCACTCGATTCATAGGACAATTCTTCTTTTTTCACCACTTTGACCGCGTTTTCGAATATGTTAAACTATGGACAACCTCTGACAGCGTGCTAAAACGAATGGTTGCCGCAGACATAATTCAAGGATGTAACATAGAGGATACAACCGACGTTGATGAACGCATTGCAGAATTTGTTTCTGTATTACAAACACTACTGAAAGATACAAACGCGAAAGTACGCAGAAGCGCGAGTGCAGGAATAAATAGTCTCATCGAACAGGATATCGAGGATGTACGAGTTTTCGAGGCATTGGTACCACTCGTACTACAGTCACTCGTTCAAGATTTACACGCAGGTGACGAAGATGGTGTGATAACACTTTTGGAGACATTTTACGCGTACACAGATGAATCACGATTTGAAATGTTAATCCCACACGCACAACAAGTAATCACAACAATATACCAAATCGCAAAAGCAAAAATGAACATTCACATAAGTTCGCGTGCGATGGCCATCATTAGTCGATTCACAGAAACGTACCCAGAACTTCACAAGATTCCAAAATTTGTAGAAACAATGTTAACACTTTGTTTCGAGTACAGTTTTGTTGACGTAATGGAGAATTGGTTTCTCGATGCACCAAGAAACAGCATCGAGTACTATGTCACTTGTGCAACCGAGTTGAGTGGAACAATGTGTAGAACACTAGGAGCTCCAATCATGTTTGAAACGTTGTTTGGAATGTATAACAAGTGGATCACGAGTAGTGAACCAAAACATAGAGCAGGTGCCATGGAAATTTTTTCACAAACGATACGATGGTGCAAGGACGAGTTTGAACAAAACAAAACATTGATCGTGGAAAGTTGTCTCAAATTGTCAAAAGATCAAATTACACGTGTACGTGGAGCTGCGTTCCATGCACTCAACTTTTGGTGCATGGGTGATGCAAATTTTGACATTCGAACGTACTTTGTCGAGTTTATGCCATTGTTAACCAAGAACATTGCTGAGAAACATGAGAACTTGAGAACTGTTGCGTTGATGGCACTTGCGAGACTCTTGTTACACTGTAAAGTACTAAGTGAGGAAACGTACTACAAGGAACACTTGGACAAGGTATTTCCACTGTTGATAAGTATGTTACGTGACAAAGACGTACAATGCAAATCAGAAGTTGTTGCCGTATTCACTACCCTCGGAAACGAGTACTTTATCGATCACTATGCTGAAATCATTCAAATTGTCAAAAATGTGGAAAAATCTGATAAATTAGAAGTACAGATTTTGAGTACGCTAGCGTACATGGCAAAACACGCAAAAGAGAGTATCGTAGGCGATATCGATTTCCTAGTTGAACTACTTATCCAACATTGGACAAATTTGGATTCTGAAAGTTGCAAACATATCGGATTAGCAACAGCACAGTTGTCTTTATTTGCTACTGAAGCGATGAGACCACACGTGAGCAAGTTACTACCACTAATTGCAAACAAGGTTGCAACTACGAGCATGGAGATTGATCACCAATGTTTTGTCGTGTACGAGTGTTTCCTGAGTAACGACATGCTCGGAATAGATGACATTGATGACACTATTGATATCGTAACGGATTGTCTAGGAGATTGGGCAAAACCACCAGCCAAAGAAGTACAAATCGGATCTTCTGTTTTGCATGCACTAGTAGAGAAGAAAGTCACGAAAAGAAATCTAGATAGATCACTTATCACGTTGATACGCATGCATAATCCAGAGCATACAGATATTCCAACACTTTGTGCAATTATACAAGCAATAGACGCTATTGTTAGTTTGTGTCCTGATAGTGGTGTTGTACAAGAAGGTGGACAAGCATTTGCTATTTTTATCGGAAACGCGATCACTATGGCATCACAGTACATTGAAATTGGGAATTTGAACGAAGATATTGATCCATTTGACGATATTGCGAATCTAGTAGCAGTGTTATTGAAAGTGTATCCAGAATATCCCTCGCTAGCGTTCATTATCAATCACTACTCGTTAACGAATCACCCTATGGTTCGATACGGTCTCATACAGTTAATCAATCGAATATTTAAAGTGTGTGAGCATACTAGTGCACCAATGTCGCTTAATAGCATTTTAATCCTTCAAGGACATGAATCCATGTTTGAAGATGATTATTATGCACGTGCATACTTGTGTAGTACGTATGGTGGTATATGCAAGAGAGGAAAAGATTTGGGTGATCACGTTCCACATATTAGAGAATACTTGCGTGCTTCTCTCATCACTGGTCGTGCTGATGGTTCACATCCACTTGTAGTAGGTGCTATAGTTGGTATCTTTTGCTTGATAAAGAAGCAAGATGCCATTGATGAGAAATACATCAACGAGGTGTTAGATTTTTTCCCACTAGGAGCTGATGAAGGTCAAGAAAGACCTGTGAATGTGCTATATCAGCATCTTGCGAGATATGCGCACCATGAGGTGCTTGCTAGAACACCAAAATTGAAAAAGGTTTTGCAAGAGGCACTAGGACTGCCGTACCTCAAGCCGAACGTATTGAAACATATACGTAATGTTTTAGAAGAGTTTTAACATGTTTTATTGCAACCACTTGACGATCTGTCTTGTCGTGACGAGGTATACTATCTTGGTATTCTCGGCTCCCGCCGATTCAATCCGTACTCGCTCCAGTTGAGCAGTTGAAATACGCTCCAATAGATTGAATAGCGTTTATCGTTTCTTGCTCAACTAACAAAATCTTCGAGTGAGCAGCTCTCAACAT
>JAESGV010000609.1_pt1 | contig 15607 bp, 16 predicted proteins | sample 9269781 | NCBI WGS metagenome assembly JAESGV01 (sample SAMN15741586, study PRJNA653496) | algae metagenome | isolation source: Tildeniella torsiva UHER 1998/13D and co-occurring heterotrophs from... | place: Slovakia: Slovak Paradise National Park, Hrabusice, Kosice Region | collected 2000-01-01 | reverse complement strand
TGGTGTAGTAGTTGGACAACCTTGTGCTCCTGGTACATCAGCACTACATTGTGCACCTGTTAAACCAGAATTAATCAATGAGAATGAACCTGGGTTGACACTAGGATCACTATCATCAATAGCAGCGCCTTTTCTCACGATATTCACTTTTATCGTTTCATGAGTATTTGCATTGAGCTGTACAGGACATTTAAGTGATGTAGAGGAAGAAACGACGGCGTCAACTGTACCTAGTGATTGTCCACTTGTTGATACATAATCACAAGAGATTTTACCATCTGTTTGGATGAACCCAGCACCAGTAACGGTGATACTGCCACCGTTGACGACAGTATCTGGAGTAACAGATGAGATACTCATCATGGGTGATTTACACATGTATGATTGGCTGTATGGAGCTCTGCAGGTACATGTATCAGGTGCAGTGCATGAACCTCTCTTCCAACATGTATTAGCGTTATTGGCTGGTACATCAAAGCAAACAGGTGCTTCACATTTTGTACCTGACCAACCAATTCTGCATGTACATGTGTTTGGAGCGGTGCATTGTCCGTTACCAGAACATACACTTGGATCATCCATTTGTAGAGTATAACAAATGGTACTACTACATTTTGCACCATAGTAACCAGCGTTACAATCACAAACATCAGGTAGAGTACAGTTACCATGTCCACTACATACTGTAGGATCAGTACTTGCAACACCTGAACAAGTTGTTTGTTCGCATTGTGCACCAACAGCAAGTGTTCCGCATTTACAGATATCTGTACTAATGCATACACCTCTTCCGGAACAAACAGTAGAGTCAGTTGACAAAGTTCCAAAACATGATGGAACAACTGGTGTATTCACAGCTGGAGCAGCTTGTAACTCTGGTTGTGAAGAGATAAACGATGTCTCTATGAGTTTGTTCGAAAAGTCAGGAGTATCGGATATAGAAACGACAGAGTTTGCCAATGGAATACCTGCTGAAACTTCAGCAGAAGAATCACTTGTTACCGTTGCATTAACGTACGTTACATCTTGTCCCTTTGTAATCTTCACAAAGATACCACCAACTGCTTGGGTGAGACCTTTTCCTACAATTACAATAGTACTTCCAGTGTTCATCACAGCAAAGATTTGTACAGGTGGCGGTGGTGGTTGTGTGGGAGTTGGTCCTGGGGTTGATGATGGATCAGGAGTAGTAGTTGGTACAGGTGCAGACGTTGTAAAAGTAGGTTCTGGAGTTGGTGTTGGTTCTGGAGTAAATGATACAATTTCTGTAACGATAATTGGTTCTGCTGTTGTCGTTGGTGCAGAACTTGGAGTTGGAGCAGGTGTTGGTGGTTTTGTTGTTGTAGTAGTTGGTGGTGGATCAGTAGTTGCGGAATATGTACCAGAGCACGAAGCAAATACTACGAATCCACTGGTACCTTCTGCAACTAGTGGAGCTAAGGAGTTTGGTCCTGTTGCGAAACCTGTAACTGAAGCCAAGTTCAGTTGGTTAGTCTTTAAATTGGCTGTTGGTGGATCGATAGTTGTACCAATACCAAGTTGACCATACTATATTGTAAGTATTATACGAAAGACACGTACGTTATTCTTTCCCCAAATGATAAGACGACCTTCAGTCGTAAGCATTGCAGAGTTGGTAGTCATTGCAATTACTTTAGTGACAGTTTCTCCTCCATGTAACGCTGCTAATGCTGCAGTACTTCTAACAAATGATGTCAAATAGTTGGCTATTCCACCATCTCCCAATAAATGAAGCTACAGATTGTTAGTAACTACAAGATCGACTTACGTTGTTTGTTCCAGTGGCAAACATCTCACCATCACTTGTCATTGCCAAGCATTGATAAGCACCAACAGAAATATCTACAATAAATCTTCCGCCAAGTGCAGCTTGATCAATTCTAAAGATTTCAATGTTTGAAGTAGTGGCTGTTCCCCACGAGTATATTTCTCCACTTGCCATCATGACATATGTAGAAATAGCTCCAGAACCCATCTTGACAGGACTTTCTCCGATAATAGAGTCAAAGAATAGTAATTTGTGGTAGTATTTGATAGTGGCAGGAGAACTTTGCATGGAAGCTGTTCCTGTCGTTGGTAAATCAGAGTTTGCAAGTTGACGATTAGTGTTACCACCCCATGCATAGATGTATCCGTCTTCTGTAATGGCATATGAGGCGATGTGTCCAGCGGTGATTTGTACAACTCTCTTGGTTCCAAGTGCTCCACGAGTAACTGCACTTACTCCTGAATTTCCTCCAACTGAGCCAATACCAAGTTGACCATATACGTTACTTCCCCAAGAGAAGAGTGCAGCTGTGCTTGTTAACGCAATGCAGTGCACGTCACCACAAACAACTTGTGAGACTTGTGCGCTAATAGGGATCTTTTGAGCAGTAACTACCATACCTTGTACAGGAGTTGTCATTCCATTGGCAAGGGTATTAAAAGTAGTTGAACCCCACGCGTATAACGCACCACTAGTAGTACGAGCAACAACAAATCCGGTACCTCCTCGTAGTTCTGCAAGAGTTTGTGTTCCACCTCCAAGATTGGCCATGTTTGCTTTGGTCACAGTCAAGAAGTAATTCCTAGTTGGTGTCTCAACACCTCGTAACATTTGGTATTGTTGGTTAGTACCCACTCCGTAAATTTGTGAACTTTGTAGACATTGGTTAGATGCCTGCACAGATCCACCAGCGTAAACAACATCACGTTTGTTTGAACCTGGTGCAGCAGTACTAAATCCTAAACGAATCATGTGGTCAACTTGAGATGTCCATGGCAATGCGCGAATCGCTTGAAGCATAGGGTCATGTAATGTACCTGTACATGAACCATAGGTGACAAATCCACCAAATGATCCAGGTGGTCCATTGATCCATACACTACCTTCGTTACTACCATATCCCTTTTGTGCGATCATTGGCGCTAGAGTAGAATTTAATTGTAAATCTTTCTCATTTAGAACAACAATAGGTCGATTAGGACCAAATCTCCAACCTAGAGAACCTCTGATAGTATCTTTTGCCAAAGTGGTAACATAAGTAGAAGACCAACCAAGAATTCTACCATAATTTGTACTTGCGTAAATGGCACCATAACCACTACCAGCTACCTCTACAACACGTTCACCAATAAGAAGGTGCGGAGCAATTTTTGTTTCTTGGATATAAGCATCATCGTTATTAGCGTTATGCTCTCCTCTAGTGTACACTAAACCATCACTTGTCATGAAAACTGTAGTAACATATGTTCTAGGTACGATAGCAATATCAACTACAAGCTTGTTAGGAATTGCAGGGAAAGGAGTAGGAATCATTTTAGTGTATTGATCATAGATCATTCTTCCCCAAGCTAGTACAGTTCCATCTGTAGTTAGCACAGCCATACAATGCTTGTTTGAAGCTTCTCCAACGATCTTTGTTATACTCTTCTTATACAAGTTGGTCATATCTGCAGGACTTGGATTTACGTTATACGTTTGAGTAACAGAGTTTCCAACAGTGAAAGAGACCATTATCGCGTTTGCGTTAGTGTTACCAGTACCTAATTGATACTCGCTGTTTAGACCCCAATCGTAACTATAATGTCAGTATCCATCGAGTTACAACGTACATTGTTCCATCTCTTGTTACAGCGTATGATGCCATAGAACCACATTCTATTAAAACAATTTCTTTTTGTCCAATTTTTCCTCTATTGATCAGTTGCGGAGTATGTTGGAATGATTGGTATGGTTCAGGTGGCATGTTATAAAAATTGTCATCAGAGTAGTACGCAGTGTATCGATAGTCTACACCTACTTGACCATAATCATTTCTACCCCAACCAGCAACACTGTTGTCGGAATTTAGTGCAATGCAGTGGTATGCTCCACACTTGATAGAGATGACTGTTTTTTGGAACAATGCTGATGCCTCGTTGTTGAGCACTTGCGCTGCTTTGAACACTCCACCAGTGTGACCTACTCCTAACGTTCCTCCACCAGTTCGTTTTGCTCCCCAATATGCTTGATTTGTGAGTATTTGCTATCAAACTTACGAGGATGTTTAAAAGTGTTATCTCCCCACGCGTACAAATTTCCAGATGGTGCTCGTACAACAGTAACTTGACCGCCTCCTACCAATTCGACAAATGTTCGATCAGATGTTATGTCGCTTAAATCAGGACCAAAGTCACCAGAGTCGTCGTAATGCGCGACATAGGTACCTTTTGTTCCATATGTAAGTCCGCGAATTGGGACAGATGTACGCCCAAGATAATAGTAATCGATAAAATATTGTGCAGGATTTAGGCCCTTGTAGTAATAGTTATCATCATTTCCCAAATTGGTCAGTTTGGTTACAGTTTTACATTTGTGTGGGTTAGGTTTTTGTGGTTGTGCATTGTACGCCATGTTCACTGGTACATTGGTTGTACCGTTGCATACACCGAATATTTTAAAATCTTGTCCCTTGTCTGCTAGGACTGGTGCCAAAATATTACCAGGTTGTACACCGAGATCGATTGCAACAGCTACTGTTGCCGCACCACTATTCACGTATTGTGGAACCATGCCGAGTTGGTATGACTTTGAATGTTAAATGAATTTATTATTGTTCTTACCGAATTACTACCCCACGCCAAAATACGTCCGTAACTTGTAGTTGCATAAGATGCCGAGTAACCACCGCTTATAGTAAGAATTGTTTCTGAACTAAGAAGTGCAGATGCCACACCACTTAATGAAACAAATACATTGTAGGAGTCTTTGGTTGTACCATTAATAGCCTTTGTTAGTGTCTGCGTTCCTGTTGCATAGAGGGTTCCATCAGTATTCAACACGAGTAGATGACCATGGCCTGCAGAGATGTCTGTTGGAGAACGCCCGCCAAGAGTTGCAAGGTCGATCAACTTGGGTGTTGTATTGATTTTGTTGTTGGCATTTATGCTTCTGGACAAGGTTAGACTACGTTGTCATTGTACTTACCCCCATCCAATAATTTTTGAATCTTGTGTTAAAACGTAGGTAAGAGTATTTCCAGATGAAATTTTCTTCAAAGATCTGTTGTCTAGTACCGTCATGTCAACGGCTGTCGGTGATGAGCTATCGGCTGTGCCACCGTTTCCAAGTTGATTTCTAGCGTTTGCTCCCCATGCGTGAATATATCCAGCACTAGTAACAGCCAACGAGAAACTACCACCAGCCTCAATTCTGTTCAATGCAGCTCCTGCTATTGAACCGGCAACAACTGCAACAGGTGCTTTGTTTGTTGTTGTCGTACCGTCACCGAGTTGTCCATTCAAGTTTAATCCCCAAGCTGCTATCGAGTTATCTGTAGCTAATACTACACAATGAGAGGATCCACACTTAATTTGTTTGATAGTCTTCGACTGAAGTGGTGCAACTGTTAAATCGATAACATCAGGATTAGGATCCAAATCGCCAAGGATTCCTCCAAGATTGTCTCCCCAGCTATTTTGTTATTAAAACTATTAAGTTTTACGTGTAAAGGGTTGTAGCTGTACGTGCTGCTGTTATACTAAACCCTCCAGCGAGCTCCAAAACTGTTTCGTTAATACGGGTTCGGGCTAGCCTGGATGTAGAAGTTGTAGTACCATCTCCTAAAGTACCTTTGGAATTAGCTCCAATTCCGTAGACTGTGGTAAAACTCGTGCAGGTGTTAGGAACCACTGGAATCGCTTGAGGTGCCAATGGTGCTGCTATGGCGCAACATACTGATGTAAGAAGATCTACGTAGTAACTTACTCATAATGATGATACATACACTCAGTGTAAGTATACTCATTATTCACGAACCAAGCGGTGATATTTGAAAAATAATTGCGGTAGTCAACTCTACCAAGAGGTTTACTCGTTAATCGGAAACGTATTACATAACTGGTACGTGAAACAACCCAACTGTAATAGTTAAATATTAAATAAGGACTGAGTGTAACAATGCAGTCTTTACCAGTAGTTGCAAGTGCTAATCCAATTAGCTTTCTCGATAGCTAAACGAGTATTCTTACAAAAATTACGTCTACAGTGTAACTAATTCGGTTATTGCGCGAAGTCACTTAAAAAGGTATTGTACTTGGAACTCCTGAATTTGGAGACTTCATTCAGTCAACTCCAAAGATGTAATAATTTTAAAAAATAAGCAATGACAGCTACATACTATAGATTTCCACCTAGTTATGAAGCTCGTCGGTTGCTAGTTAATTTGCTGTGTTTTGTTTATACAGCTGTCATTTCTTTACCAACGTTAGCTACATTCGCTGCTCTAACTGGGATACTGGCATCTGGTCTTATTACACCATTTTCTCAAAACAGTATGAGGATGTATAGAGATGGAGTGTTCGGTAGTTTTTTGGCACTACTCATGATTGAACCATTTTACTTTATACTTACGCAGTACATTGTCAAAATGCAATCCAAGCTTTACGCATTTTTAATTTACTTGCCAAAGATTCTGACGCTAACAGTGGCCATCGGTTACTATCTAAAGTATCACTTAGTCGGACACAGTAATGAGTTCAATGCATTTACAGTGGTTTCTCTTTTGATCGTACAAGCGTTATACCTCAGTTACGCAACCTTCAGTAAAGACTTGAATCAGATCATCGTTGGAACTTGGATGTTCAAAACTCATCTAGATTTTAATTATGACTACGGAACCCTAACTATTGTCGAATCGAAGAATGTATACGGAGAGTACTCTCCAAGAAGCTCAATGCGAGTGCAAGCATCGAAAATTGCAAAACGAAGTAACATCATTTCTGGATTATTCCTAAGATGGAGCTTTATCGCTGAAATGCTTCTACGAATAAGCATAATGGCAACAATCATCGCAGCTGCTTCATACCCAGCATCAATAGTCAAATCATGGTAATACAAATTAAGTTATTACGTACTTGTCTTAAGACGTAATACATATTTTTATTAAACAAACCTTTCCAAAGAAATTTAGTCTTTGAAATTGTACGGCAACATTTCTCCTAGTTGTAAAACTATGACACACGAAGACAGATTAGACGCAGGAGACGTGTTCACATACGCTGAGGCACTACAGAAGATTGGTTTAATAATACTTTCTGATAAACTCGAACAACCTACACAAGAAACCAATCAACAAGAACGCGAAACAATTCTACAGCAAACAGCACGTTTTATTTCATTCGCATATTTATACGATGGACCTGCATTTAAAAAAACGCTACAGGATATGTGGACTTTTCACCAATCTGTGATGGGATTGTGCGAAGAATTAGAAAAGATTGAAAATATGACAGAAACAGAAAAGTTTTTCAATAACGTTTGTCACGCAGCTGCGTACATGGCAGAAGTACAGCTATTAAATGCGAGAAGTCACGTACAAGTCGATCTCGAAGTATTGCAAGATTCCGTGTACAAATGTTTAAACAAGACACTCGATTCACTCAACGCCGCCATTAGTGGCGTCGAAAAAATGATCAAGGACGAAATTAAATTACCAGTAACACCATTTACACAAGATCAAATCGTACGCGAGAGTGGAAACAAACAAGTGTTAAAAATTGGACACTTTGACGAAATGGAACTCATGAAAGAATTTTTAACAGATACAAACGCACAACTCTTATCACGATTGTACTATTTCAAAGTCCACGCAATGGATCAAATGCCAATGACCACCAACGTAGAAGAAAAGCAAATCTATCCTGCATTGCAACGCGCGTTAAAATTGGATGAGAAAAACTTTATGGCACTTGACAGAAGAGCGAATTATTTTATTCGTGTGAAACTATGGAGAAGAAGTATCCTGGATTTTTTACATGCAGCAGAGTACGCACTACCTGGAAACATTCGCACAAGTCAATACTATTACGACGCTGGTGCATGTTTTGCAAACTTTTTGGTCAATAATAAGAGCGTTAACGCAAAGAATGATACACCACTAGAAGAGTTTTTTGGACAATTACACACGTTAGTTGATACAAAATTTGTAGATGGAAGTTCTATTACTGTAATTGGTGAGAATAAGTCGTATGACAAGTTGTTACAAAATGAAATTTTTGCTATTGAAAAGATCGAAGAATTAATTGAACTTGGAGAGTGGGCCATGCGTAACACAAAGAATGCATTTTCAACAGTACGCAACTTGCAAGATGATAACAAAACAAGAGAAGCGTTACTTACCATTGTAAGAAACTATCGTACGACTCATTGCTCGTCATGTGGACAAAAAGCAGAAAAAAGATGTTCAGTTTGTCAAAATGTGTACTATTGCAATCCTACTTGCGCAAAACAAGATTGGCCAAAACACAAATTAATGTGTAAGAAGAGTACCAAACGTTTTATCATTGCAATGCAATAAATTATTTATTTATAATCACAGGACCGTTTTGTCTTGTTAATCCACGCATAACGAGTTCATAACTTGCGCTATGTGGTTTGAAATATTGTTTAAACTGTATGTTAACTCCACTGTTCATGTATCCGTATTCGTAAACCCACCAGTACGCTGGTACATACAAAATTTCATTTTCTTGTAACTCGACGCGTAAATTGAACGCTTTCAAGTATTTTGAAAATTCTGGTAGATTGTGTTGTTCAATGTCGAATGGATCAACTTGGGAAATCACTAACTCTCCATTATCACGTACACTCTTTGGGAATAAAAACTCGAGTTGTAGTGGATCAAACAGTAGATACACTGTACTTCCACGAGCTTGAATAATCAACGTTTCGTTACTGTACTGGTAAAGTGGAATTACATGTCCATTATTCGAAACCTGTAATGAAGTATGAAGATACGAAAGTGTGTCCATGTACTTGGGTGGTTGTGGGAAATCTTTTGCGAATGAATCCTTGATTGGCGTGGGAGGTAAAAATAGATTTCCATTTTCCGTATTTTTAAATTTTTCCATGAACTCACGTAACGTCATTGGTTGTGCATTTACGCTTGATTCTTTCAATCCTCTAGTGATGATATTTTGTATCAACTCTCCACGTGTAACTTTATCCAAATCTTGTTGTGTGATTCTTGCACGTGTTTGCGTGTTGGGAACACTAGCCCCGATTTGTTCTTGCAACTGTACATCTTCGCGCAATACGTTTGGTTTGTACATGTTATAAGATAGTTTCGTGATTGGAACTGACGATTGTGTATCGAATGGTGGGAACACTTTTGTAGCGCTTGTTTCTGCAATGACGGATAAATCACCAGCTCGAGTGATGAGGAAGGTTTCATCTCGTAACGAATCGAGTACCCTCCATTTATCTAGTGGTACTGCTTTAGGTCCAGTAAGAATCAGCGGCCTCGAGCATGTAATAAAGAATCGGAAAAAGGTTGCACTTTTTGGTTCGTTTTTTCGTATTTGTGGAACAGTGTCCTTGTTCGCAGTAAATAATTGTTTTTCTAGTTGTTCCTCGTACACGACTTCGCGTAGCATTTGTATCATATTATCTTGTACAAATTTTATATCCATCTCTCGTTCTTTTGGTATGATATTTTCTGGTGTTAGCTCGGTACTTTTATTTGCGAACAAGGTAGCTCCGACTATGATTCCTAGAATAAGAACACCAATTACTAGACAGATGCGCAGCAGCGAGTTTTGGTTGCCAAAGTATGATAATAGTTTGATTTTAAGCGTCTGCGTGAACGTACGCTTCTTGTGATCGCCACGATGTTGGTTTGTTTGCATTTTAGTTTGCTTCAAAAATGTCCAAATAAGTTAAGTTCTAAGGGGAACAATCCGTTTTAATGAAGACCACTATTTGCAAAACAAAAACTGAATATTGTGCGAACACTTGTTTAGTGCTGCGCTTTAATCAAAATATCTGAAAGTTGTTCTCTATGTGAATGTCGAATCAACAAAGGGTAGATCTCTTTTCTGTCTCGTAGATAAAGTCCAACCATCGCTTGGTCATCAGAACATGTCAAATCAACACTCCAATTTGAATCTAGTTCTCCAATTCTGTAAAATTCTTGAAAAGAACCCCAAATGGAACGTCCCAAATAACTAAAGTGATTTTTTCCAAACGCTACAACAGTATTCGCTGGTGTGATACCCATAATGTAATCATTTCCACAACTAATCTTTTTCAATGCTGGAAATCCTTTCTTCAACAACTTTTCTTTGTGATAAATCGAACCAAAGATTCCAACTTGATTGTCTTGTTGTCTGTGAACGAAAAAAGTAGGCCCTGCACAAAGCTCGACAACATTAGACAGTTTTAGTTCGCTCCAACCTGGAGTGCAAAACTCTGCTGTTCCAGTTACAAATAGTTTTCCATCAGCAGAGACAGCGGAGAATTGTGAACCACATGCAATTGCATCGACTTTCTTGCAATCTAGACTTACTGGTGCGGAAGTAGGCGAGAAATATTTTCCAATGCTATCGAGTTGACCCAAGTCATTATCTCCACCTCCATACAAAGTTCCATTATACGAAATAGCAAGACCATGACGGGAACCAAATGCTGCGTCTTGTATTTGTGGAAAATTAAAGCCACAAATTGTATGTCCAGTGTGATTGAGAGCGCCTTTGGAAGTCAAAAAGAAAATACCGCCATTATGTCCTCGAACAATTTTGTGAATAACACCAAACTGGTTACTGATTCGTTTCACTGCTCCCTTCGCGTCAAAGTGCCATGTAACGTTGTCTGGTTTGTTAATATATTAATTGAGTCTTACCTGTAAGTACGTAGGTTCCTGAAACATGCGACATAACTTGTTTCACGTTTGCTCCCTTAATTCCAACTACAGCAGAGCCATGTAGAATGTTTCCTGCCGTTTGTCTATGGCCCATTTGCTTAGATGGTAGAATAGACTTCGCGTAACTCGTTTTGCCAAAACAAATCGCTTTGAATGGATATGCGGTAAAGTCACCGTGTAATACTAAATTTGCTGAAGGTGCTGCGACCGACGTCACGTTCACTTTGAACTTTTTCGCTGGTGTAGTCTTCGCATTTATCTTTCGCTTCTTTGTGTTTGGTTGTAGTACAAACTCTTCACTGTCGGACATGTTTTTTTGCAAAAAATTTGAAGCGAATTACAACAGTATGTTTACAAATTTTATTCATATTAATACTTAGCTACACTGACAAGTTCTGACCATAACTAATAGGAGTGCGCAGAATTAACTAGAAGAATAGCTATTAATGTGGCAATACTGGTTGGCTAGCCGTTACAAAATTGGCAAGCATCCAAACTTCAAACTTGCGTTAAAGCTAGTCGCAAATGCATGTAACAGAAACTTTGGCAGGAAAGTACACAATTTATCCACGTACGAAAACGAATAGCTTGTAACGATAAAAAGAATTGACTCTTGGAAGAGGAAATTTTGGCTCTGTTTTTTGTGGACAAGACAAAAATTCTGGTGCCAAGGTCGCGATAAAACGAGTTCCAAATGACGAAGATTTGCGCATTTATTTTGATAGAGAAATCAAGTTAATGAAAACAGTTAGGGATAGAAACGTGGTTCAGTTATTGGAGGCGATAGAAGATGTACGCGATTTCAAGCAGCACTCATTCATTTAGAATAACTACATATACATGGTTATGGAACGATGCAATGGTGGAACGCTTACAGAGTTTATCAATTATAACCACCACTTACCAGAGTTGGTTACCATCAAGCTATTAAAAGATCTAGTACATGGTCTCCAAGCTCTTGATGCGCTCAATATTGTTCATAGGTAAGAATTTCAGTATTACTAAAATTCAAAGAGACTTGAAACCAGATAACTTACTATTCGAATCAAATTCGTACATAAGCCAGTGGGATCAGCTTCGTGAACTATCAACACTCAAAATCGCCGATTTTGGAGTTTCCAGAGAACTAATAGAAGGCGATTTAGCGAGTACCTTCGTTGGGTAAGCAATAATCGTCACCTATAACAATCAGTTCTGCGATCTATAGTGCTCCAGAGTTACTAAGAGGTCAAGACTATGACAAACAAATCGATATGTGGAGTTTGGGAGTAATACTCTATCAAATGCTTTACGGAAAGACTCCATTCGCCCAAGCAAAAACACAATTCCAAATCATAGAGATGCAGCAAAACATGCCTCCACTAGAAAATCTCAATGGAACAATTGGAAGAGAAATGGTCAATCTCGTACAGAACCTTTTGACAGTGGATCCAAAACAACGAATGACGTTACATCAACTTTCAGAACACCCATTAGTGACATGTTTCTTACCACTTGGACAAAAGTTTCTAACAAGACGTTTAATCGATGCAGTCCACTTTGACTCAAGCATCGCCGTTTTCCCATTGGAAGTTTTGGATTTCCCATGCGACAAAGAATTGAAGACAAAAGCTGAATTATCGTGGTTCATAGCAGAAGCATCGTATCTATATGAGATTAACGATCTACCAGTACCAGCAATATTTGTACTTATGGAGTCAATCAAACTTTTGACTGAGATAACATCATTTGGACTGTCAGCTGACTGTAGAGACGTTCTAGTTGAATGGTCTAAAATGAGATTAAAAGAATTTATGGATAGAGCGGTTGCGCTATCGAGAGTGGTAAAGAAAAGAGCTACACCTACAAGCATTAGAGTAGATGCGTTAGATGCTCTGTTGAATTACGCACTAACGATTGGAAAAGAATTACCAACGATGAAATATCAAATGGCTTTGGTAATGCAACGCGTTAGAATGATATTTGAATTTATCGGCAAACAAAGAGTTGCGGAGAAAGAGGTCCTTGAAAACATTGCGAACAGCATCAGCAAATTAGAAAGTTTTTAAATGTTTTGTGTAGCAGAAACTTGTTATTCTTTTGATTAAATAAACGAGATGCGAACTAGGGATATAGTCACAACCTCGCAACATGCTTTGCATGTTTGAACTGTGAGATTACAGGTATCAGACAGACGCTAAACTTGTGTTTGGTATTGAGTAGTAAAGACAAAAGCTTTCTGCACTTATGCTCTCTGAAATGAAGTGGTTCTGAGTTAATATTGTGGCATTAAGCTGGGCACCAATCAAATATTTTTGAGTACTGAAACTTCAAATCCAAGACCAAAAAGGAAATAGGTGCGTAAGTTGTTCTACAAGTACCAGTTACATGACAAAGACAATTCTAAGTACTATGCAATTTACTGAAATTTAGCAAAATATTTCCAACTTTTCAGATTAAGCTATGATTTTAGCTTAGGCCCACAACAAGATATGCAACGTGGCCGTTGTAGCCGTTACTCTGTCACAGCCGTGTCAAGCGGCGACTAGTAGGGGAAATAGAACTATTCACATCAAAATTCTCAACAGAAAAATGGCCGACACCAAGCCTCAACACACGTGGCTCATAGACGGTAAAGCATACGATTTCACAAACTTTGAGCACCCTGGAGGACCAGTTGCACTTAACCTTGGTCGTGACAGAGATGTTTCTCAATTGTTTCGATCATACCATCCATTTTCACAAAAACCTGAAAAATTACTCGCCAAGTACTTGATTCGTGATGAAAGTACACCACAACCAAATCCTCAAGAGCTGTTCGACTGGGACAGAGAATCTCCATTTTTTAACGAATTGAGAACAGAAGTGAGCAAAGTGATAGATTTGAAAAATGTGAAGACAGATTGGGCTAGGGCCACTCAGTACGCTATCATGTCCGTCTGCGCTATCGTCACATTACCTGCTTTCATTGGAGGAGCATGGTGGGCTCTATTCGTCTGTCCATTCCTAGTATGGCTAATGTCTGTGAACATTATGCATGACGCAAGTCATTTTGCACTCTCGTATAACTGGAGAATCAACCATTGGGCATGTTACTTGTTCCCATTCATTAGTTCACCTTTCACGTATGATATTTCCCCGCAAAAACTAACAATTCTAGATGGTATCACCAACACGTTGTCGGTCATCACGTCTACACAAATATTCCAAAGCATGACCCTGATATGCACCACGGAACATATCTATGGTAAGTTCCTCTCTTCAAAAACTAATTATTAGGAAATACTCGCGACGTTCTCGCTTCTACAAACATTACAAGTGGCAATTGTACTATTTGATTCTTATTTGGATCAACTTGTGCTTGTCATTAGGTTTCATTATTGACACCATGTTCTTCTTACGTGGTTCATACCACAGAATCGTCAAAATGATGACTGTACCAACTTGGCGCAAATTCGCTCACTTTGGTGGTCGTATTTTGACATTGTATGTAGCCTACCTATGGCCATATTTCCACTTAGATTCCATGTGGAAGGCATATTGGTTCTCCGTAGTCCCAATGTTTATCATTTCACTATGCTTCAGTATTAGTTCCCAATTGAATCATTTAACATTGGATAACATGGAAAAGTACGATAGAGATTGGTATAAGCACCAAGTGCTCACTTCTCACACCTTCTGCCCAAATAGCTTTTTCTGGTTCATCTTCACTGGTGGATTGAACTTGCAAATTGAGCATCACCTTTTCCCAGGTGTGAATCACCAACATTTACGAAAGATTCAACCCATCGTTGAACGAGTATGTAAGAAACACGACGTTTCATACAACGTCTCCATGACTATGCGCGAAGCATTCGGGAAACACATGAAACTACTCACTGAAATGAGCAAAGATGTACATGCAAACGAGCGATTACGTTTGGAACGTGAAGCAAGACAATTACAAAGCAAATAAATTTAATTGTTGTGCACATAGATGTCATCTGTTCTTTTCATAATGAAGTACGGCATTCCATCCATTTCATTTCCTAGTTTTCTGATACCATTCAATGTTGCTCGTTGACTGGACCTATTAGTATCGATAATCACAAAACCAAGTCGCAAGAAGAACGACAAATTGGAAACATCGGTAACAGTAGTATAACACGGGTAACTATCCTCATTTGCCGTTTTCAAAACAGGTTGCAACACTTGACTTGCAAATCCTTGATTTCTTTGATCATTCAAAGTCGCTAATGCACATAGCGTCCAAGAACCAACATCGTCAGAAGCAACTTTTTGTCTTGCTTGTTGTTCACGCTCTATTGTCTTATTATATACACTTTCATGCCACTTTAACACTTTTCCTAGTCTACGAATCGATTTGATTCCAATTTTCTTTAACAATGACAAGTTATTGACTGCTGTTTTACGTAACTTTGTGAACAAGTAATTGTTATAGATACTCTGCCATAGCGACACTGATACCACTCTAGATTGTTGATACCGATCATATTGCGTTAGTAACCACACCCGCCCGTATCTCGTTGCTATTTTTATCAACTCAACCATGATCATTTCCAGTCCTTCTAATTGATCTTGCGTTAGTGGTGTCAATAATCTTGCTGCTTGAATGGATTCTGCAGTTACAGCAACTGTATTATCCGTAACGACATAGGGTACCGTATGCGCAGGCGTGACCACGAGTTTCATATTTTGTACAGGCTTCTCTGGTACTACACCTGCAATTTCACTATCGTAATATTGGTTAAGTACACTATCATGGTAATGATCAATATCCTCATCGACCCAACGACCAGTAAAAATATAATGATACATGGGATGTTTCTGATACGACAACGCTAACACTTTTGCTGCTTCTGCAATTTGATTAGGTCGCATTTCGTGAACGATTCTTCCGCCTAGCATACTTCGTTTCTTGTTTGATATACAATTCTTTTGAT
>JAESGV010000608.1_pt1 | contig 15611 bp, 14 predicted proteins | sample 9269781 | NCBI WGS metagenome assembly JAESGV01 (sample SAMN15741586, study PRJNA653496) | algae metagenome | isolation source: Tildeniella torsiva UHER 1998/13D and co-occurring heterotrophs from... | place: Slovakia: Slovak Paradise National Park, Hrabusice, Kosice Region | collected 2000-01-01 | reverse complement strand
GGGTGGAACCTTGGTTGTCAGACATGATGTTTTTTGAGGGATTTGTTGGTGGCCAACTCGAAAGACAACTTCGAACCAAACAACAAAACGAAGCTCAACTATGCATAGAATTTCAAAACAAACATGACAACGTTACCAATCGTTCCTAGTGATGTTATCGCTATAGTCGCCTCGTTTCTACCAACTCTTCCGTACTCTTTTAAATTGCAACTTGTTTGCAAAGATTGGAAGGTAGCGCTTCTGCAAAGTCGTGAAAGAGTCACGAGTTTGGATTTTGGACAATTGGGTGTAGCATTTTTGACTGCGCACAAAAAGACATCCTTTATTTTTGATGTCTTGAAGTTATATCCGCAAGTGACGAACGTAACTATTGCGCATGCAGAATTAAACGATAAATTTGTCAAAGATATATCACCACTACCGCTCGAGAACATTATATTCGCTTTTTGTGACTACAAACTGCGTGGGTCTCGCGAGTTACAGAGAATAAAGTGGAATGAAATAATACCAACTCTAAAGAATGCTACAAATATAACCAGTGAGGGATACTACAAACAAGCAGGTGTTTCTAAATCGTTCATGAGTCAAGTTATAGTGGATAGCTTAAATGACGTACCATTTTTGACTACGATACGACAATACAACTTGGAAAACGCAGTACCAGTAACAAACGTATCGGCACGATTTTTCAACCCAGGAACAACTGATGATGGTGTTGATTACACTGGAAATGATTTGTCCATCAGAAACGGACTGTATGAGCCATGGAAAACCATCAAACAATTCTACTTTCCATTTAAAGTACGAACAAAAGAGGGAACTGTTAGGCACTTCTTCCCGTTGCTTCATGTGAACGACATTATAGATCCAACTATAGGATACACAGTCGGACACGCTATCATGGTTAGGTTAATCAAATCTTGTCCAGTCGTCACATCTATTCACACTAAGGCTACACCTGCAAACTGTGAAAAGTGGTTCAACAATGACGAAGAAGTGCAAGACTACAAAAAAGCTCTACTTGAACTTATCGAACGTGGACTAAACATTACTTCACTAAGAGACAACTTGCGTGATGATACAGTACTAGACATGGCAAGCTTTTTAGATACAGAAATGCAGAACTGTGGTGTTTCTGATGCTATTTCATTTGCAAAACTATTCTACAAGGGCGAGTACAAACCAAAATACAAGAAAGAAGTAGGAAAGAAGAAGAGAACAACCAAAGGGAAGAAAAAGGTTGTCAAGAGGAAAGGTTTGCTAGGCGTATATGACGAGAGTGAAGATGATGATTATCATGACGACGAAGAGGACGAACAACCAAAGAAAAAGAAGACTCGTAGGACAAAGTAATCTTTATGGTATAGTAAAGTCTTCACTTAGTAACCATGAGTTATCTTTTGCGTCACCTTTTCGACTACATATCTTACAAGCTCGTTCTGTGATTACATTGTTTTGTATTGTTGGTACTAGTAACCCGTTACATGCTTGTTTGGTGCAGTAGAATGTTTGCATGAAACGATCACATTCACCAGTTGTATCTATGCATCTTCTACAAGTACAATCAAAATAGTAAGCGTTCAGTAACACGTTCTTTCTATCAGCAATAGGTTCTTTAGGGTCTACATACGAAATGCATAGTTCTTGACCACTTTTGACAGGGTGTATTGTTCTCACTTGAACATGATTGCTGTTTGTTACGGACCTAGCACAGTTTGGCATACATGAGTGATTGAAAAATGATGAAGGTGGTGATAAAGCAGTTCCGAAACACTTTTGTTGCTTATTCCAAAGTCCAAATGCATTGCATCTAATCTTACAAATTAAATCGATAATGTCTTCGTCCGTTATACCACTGAGAACGTCTTCATCCATGATTTTCACAACAAACTTCGCCATTGCAGTCAAATACTTGGCAGATAGTTTATCTGTTGGTCTATTGCACACTAGCTTATCGATATTGTGGTAGTTTGATGCAGGGTCGCTATGTCTTCTTGCGAGTGTACATATTACCGTACGAATGTCTGAAAGTTCATCTGAACTAAACTTTGTTCCATTGTTTTGCATTTTGATTCTTCGTAACGAGTCGCATTCTGCGCCCTCGTGCATTGTTGCTTTCTTTTTGCAATTTTCGCTGCAAAAGAATACTTCTTTACAGTACTGGCACTGGTGTGGTAGTTTTTTGACATCTTCTTTGAAGCAATTGTGGCATACCTTTGACACAAAACTCTTACTAACAGTTGTGGTGTACGGTATGCTGCTCATTACGATTTCTCCAGCAGCCAAATCTCGTGTGGCTACCAAGTATCTACCTTTTCCCTTTTCTGAGATGCATTGGACTGGAGATTCTGTTATTAATTCATCAACTGTAATATCTTCGTTCTTAGTGACAAATTCTTGCTTTGTATTTGTTTTTGTGTGTTCGAAACCTCTACTCGTCATTGTTATATGATGTGTACCGTATGTTCAATGTCTGTTTTGTGTGAATTGCAGCTTACAAAAAGTATGTAGTGCGTATTTTGCCGGTCATAAGCTCTTCTTTGTATGTGTGCTAGCAACCAGGATATAACGACGTTGCTTTCTGAATTTTTTGTGGGTGTCCAGCAAGAATTATGAGAGTTGGACGTAAGATAACAAACATTCATTTAATTTCCGAATAATACAGCTAAACGGTGTGCTAAACATCACAGAGAAATTTACAGTTGAGTTGTCTGCTATTATGGGATATACATCAACATGGTGCCAGCTCAAGTGCTCTACCAGTATTACATGTTAAGAGCAAATGTAGCAGAAACTCTATGAGTATCTGTCTTGCTTTGTAAGAGGCGACATTTGACGCAGGCAAATCATGATACTGCGGACGAAGCAACAACGCCTGCGGTTTCACATCAAAGTGGCAAGCATACTAGTGTCTGTATTAATTTTATTCATCTATATCAACTTTGAAACACCGTCGCACACTCGATTTCAACAATATACATTGTTAGGTGTAAATAATGCGACTATTGACAACACAACTACCGTTGTAGATCCTGTGCCACAAGAGTGTACGATCAAAAACGTTTCACGAGCGAACATTTGCAACTACGTTAAAACGGACAAGTATTGCTCGGACTATCCACTTTTAGAAATTCAATACTGCAATATGTTGGACGTACAGTTCTTGTATTATATCGGAGCAGTAACGATTTTCACAAATTTTACTCACAGTTAGATTGCATACCTTCTATTACTGTTTTACATGATGGGAGATACAGCAGAGTCCTACTTTACTCCGACACTACTAAAGATATCAAAATACATTCATTTGAGCGAGAACGCAGCAGGTGTCACGCTACTGGCACTTGGCAACGGTTCACCCGACTTATCTGCGATCATCATGGGTGTACTCAGTCAAAAACCAGGTTTCGCGATAGGAGCACCAATAGGTGGTGGATTATTCGTTACCACAGTTGTACTAGGACTAGTTATTCTATCTACCGATGTTGTTGTATCAGGTGTACCATTCATCAGAGACGTGATGTTCTACTTGATCTCAGTATGCTACATATTCTTTCTGGTTAGTGATGTTGAGTTGATTTAACGATATAGTTTATGGATAACCAAGCCTTGATATTTGAAACAATATCGTGTTTGCTTATCTACGTCATGTACGTATGTGCTGTGGTTGTACTTCCTGCACTAATTAAACGGTGGAGAGTATGGAGAGAACCAGTAGTTGCAGAAACTGTTACCAATGCATCACCCTCAGCAACAGTAACACTAGAAGCTATTGGACAAGCGATTGCACATTCCGCAGCAGATAGCGAAGAACTCGACTTGGATGACCCAGAACAAGATTGGACATATAATTACACTATGGAAAGGCGTGGTTCATACGTATACATGGGAAACTCGATCAATAACATGAGAAAGGAACTTCAAACAAAAATATCATCGAAAAACCTACGAGACTATTTACGATCATCACTATCAATGAACAATTTGAAACCAAGATCTCCTGGAAGAGATCAAGAAGAGTTATCTCCTAAAAGCTTCTCACCACTATCACCAAGAACGATTTCTGTTCAACTATATGTGACATCGGATAATCCAAATTATATACGAGTTAGCATAGAAGAGAATGATATCTTTTCGGTCATTAGTGTTCCTACTGAATCGTGTCACTCTGACACTGATTCAGAGAGTGAAATAGAGTTACCTGTTGCGTCTGTACAACCAAAAAAGCATGTTACGATAGAAGAGAACAATGATGTTGATACTTTTGTTAGTGAAGCGCTGCAACAACCTATGACACCTAGCGTCGTACCAAAACCAAGAGACTTATGGTTCAGGTTTTTATTTCTTACAGAGTGGTATGAAATGTCTTGGTTTGTAAGTTAATTAGTGTCGTACTCACTAGTAGCAACGATTCTTCTTTATTATTGTTGGATGGTACACTACGATCATTAGAAACTTAACGATACCGAGGGCTGACGAGGAAAACTATAATAGGCTATTCTTTTGCTTGATTCCAATATGTTCGCCATTACTAGTTCTCTACGCTACTGGATGTAAGTCATTAGTGGTATTACTAACTAGTAGATTTTACGTACATGATCAATGGACACTTTCCAATTGCTGTGCTACTAGTTCTAATTTTCTTACCACTATCAGCGTTTCTTGTATGGTCAACCTACAGAAATCCTGAACCACCACGATACTATCCTCTATTTGTAGTGTTTGCCTTTCCAATGTCAATAGTGTGGATTTATTTGATCAGTGATCAACTACTAGGTTTGTTAGAGAGTCTTGGTGCTGCAATAGGCTTGAATAGAGCAATACTTGCGATCACTATTCTATCATGGGGTAACTCTATGGGTGATACTATATCAAATGTGGTAGTAGCAAAGAAAGGTTTGAGTTCTATGGCTGTAGGTGCTTGTTTTGGTGGACCGTAAGTTTTTCAACGTGCTATTAACAGTAAGGTTACTCAACATTCTGTTGGGTCTAGGAATAGCTTTGACGTTCAATCGATCACAGTTAACAACTGGTTGTTTTAGTGTTGCGCCAGATCCTATTGTTAGCGTATCTTTTGTGTTTCTTATACCAAGTTTGATGCTTAGTTTAATTGTGATCCCAGCAAGTGCATTCAAAGCGAGGAGATCATACGGGATAGTGCTCATGGTTATTTATATTTGTTACCTCATAACAGCAATAACTACAGCGTTGTATCAACCACTTGCCAATCTATTCACGTGGCGAATAGGACGTGGTTGTGCATAAAAATTAAAAATAATTTTTATAAAACTAGCTAGCTTTCAAAGCACCCGCTAGTCAGTTTTAATTATTGCATCAAACTTTGTGTTCTTGGGTAACTGAGTGAATAAATATGGAGAAAATTGTTGAACTACAGAAATATTGTCAAACAAGTTCGTATGAATAATCAACAAGTCATGATCGATTTGCAAATCTTCATCTTCATCCTTGGAACCACCAATTACAGCAATTCTTCCATTACTCAATGTTAACATACAATGGCCAGCTCTTCCATTCTCAACATCATCCGCATCGACTCCGCGAATATCCTTAGTAATAGCATAATCCATAGTTTCTGGATTGATCAAAAAGTAATCTGCATTTGTAGATGATGACGTAGATTCTGTCCTACCACCAAATGTAACGATAGTGTCACCGACACTAACGCTACAACTCTCACTAATACCAAGTGTAGAGTATGCAGTTTTTGGTGCGATAATTGGATGCATCCAACAACAATGGATCAAATCATAGCGGTAGATATGCTCTAAATTACTTCTACCGCACGAACTCCTCCAACCTCCCATCAAATAGTATACATCATTGACGATGGCAGAAGTGTGATAGTAACGTGGCGATGGAGAATAAATTTCATTTTCGTTATGGGTTAATAATTTGCATTCTGCTGTTTCGATATCGTACTCAAAAAATTCTCCAGAGAATACATTGTCACAGGTGTATCCTCCAAACATGTATATTTTGTTTTTGTAGACGATCATGTCATGTCCTTCTCTAGGACTTGGTACATCACCCGTTATGCGGATTTCTGACCATCTCCAAGTAACTTTTTGTTAAAAGAACATGATTTCGACGTACGTGTGTCTAGGCTGAGTAAAGTATTCATGAATAAATTGTTATGTTCTCCTACTCCTCCAAAAACATAGAAATAACGATTCTTAACGAGCACTGCTCTATGACCTAGTTTTTAGTACCAAGATTAAGAAATACCTGCGAGAATACTCAAACCATTTGGAGGTGGTATACATGCTGGAATTTCTACGTTGCATGTGTACGAGTTCTCGTGATGCGTGATTGTCACCAAACGCAGATCATGTACAAACAAAGTATCACCACGTTCTTGTCCTCCATAATATAAAATCTTTTCTTCATCTGAGTACGGTGATTTTTGTGGTAGTCTTGCTGCCACAGACCAAAACCTACCAAACACGTTATCCTCTGGGTATTGTAGTGCCGGTGCACGTGGTACAAAGGTTTGAAATATAAAATTTTTGGTCTTGTTGGTGTCTGTTGTCATTATTCTTGTAAAAAAAAGCCTCTGACGAAGAAGTGAAGATCTGGTAAGCACCTAAGCCTCAATCGCTGTTATCAGATCTGATGTGTTACTCAGTTGAGTTGCAGATTTTTCACAAAAACTCGCGTTAGGAACCAGCTTAATACAAATGATTTTATTCAGTGATGTGTAACTATTTCTATATCAACTAACTGGTCCATATGTCTAATCAAATTCAATTTCATAAAATGTCTCTCCACTGCTCTATCATTCTCAGTAAAGTACACTATTGTATACTTGTCACCACACGCTAATCCAATTCTTCTTCCTAGTGTAACTCCAGTAGAGTCTAAAAATCCTTCAACATTAGTCAACTTCATAACACTGTTCTGTCCAATATCATTATTCAATAAATTTCGATTATCGTTATTTCCATGACCATACACTTGATTATCTTCACCTATAACAAAAGAGTGGTATTGTCCTAACTGTATATCTACAATCGGTGGGTTGAAATCAATTTTTCCTCTTGCATTATATAACGTAATCTTTGTTAACATGTTGACAGTGTTAGGAAGTCCCAACAATCCCTGTGACGATCTTCCACAAACAAAAATCTCATCATAAACAGTAACAAACACTGACATGTTATCTATTGCTCGTATCAACTTGACAGGATGTATTAACGTGTCTACACGTCGAAATCCACTAAATTCACCACTAGAGTATCCAAGTTTGTAACTTTCAACATCACCACCGCTGTAGCAGTCACCTGTATCAGTAAGAATAATTGTGTGAAACACTCCAGTTTGTATATCTGCTACTATTGGCGTTTGTAGTGGTGCAAATACAGATTTCATTTCTAATGCAACAGGTACGCATGTATTTGTATATTTAGTGATTGCTAACCAGTTTTGTCCTTGACAAAATGCGTGTTTGTTATCTGCTATAACTACTGATGATGAGAAACAACACCCAACATGGGTAACTGGTAAATGATTAAACTATATTGTTAGAACGTTTTTCAATGACACATACTTGGCTTTGTGGTATTTGCGTAGGGTGTCGTACATCTTCGTATGATTGTGGTAGTCCTATTTGAGAGTAATTGCTGCTTCCCATGGCGTACAGCGTTCCTGTTTCTGTATCGAGTTAGCGTTTTTGGCTGCATTGTGGTACCTGTTCGTAATATAGAATACGTATTTGATGCGGCGCAGTAAACATCGGCGAATACTTGATCGGAAACGTTTTTCGTTATTCGAGTCGGAGTTTTCGCATATGTAGTGTTTTCTAGTCCCAGCATACCTGCTGTATTGTCTCCTATTCCGTACACGTGTCCCTCGTCTATTCTCGAGTTAAAAAGATAGATAAAAGATACCTGTTAAAAATATCGCGAATCTCCTGCCAGCAGAGACTTTCTTGACTGTTATACTATTTGGCAGAGATATCTTTTTTACGACTGAAGCATTATCTTTCGCTTCGTAATCGATTCCTACGCTGTACACTAAATCTGTACCTTTAGTGCACTTCTGACTCTTCTTTTCACTAGCGCTACGCCGCTCTTTGCTTTTTTTGATGCCAAAAACTGACGATATAAACCTCTTCATGCTTAGTGTTGTGCCTTTTTTACAAAATTTCACGTGGAATAAACAAGAGTCAAATGAATATGATAATTTAATTTGTAGAAACACATTATAGACCCTTGTGTGCAATGATATGTACAGCGTCATTGATGCGCGCTCTCATATTACCCAAACTCATCTTAATTTGATCAACAAAATGTGTTCGCGCTTCTTCCTCGTCTTTATCCAACACTAAACAGTTTCTTAACCACTTGATATCTTCCACCGATGTCAATTCAGGAATACCAGTAGCCAACATGAGTGTAAACAAGGTCATGAACATGTGACCATTCTCTCTCATTAGTTGGTAAGCTCTACATGCTAGATCAGTGTACAACTTGAATTCTTCAGACTCTGTTCCATTCATTACATGAGCGTACATGGGAGTAAATACAAATGGCGTTGTTTCACGCTTGATACCGGCAAATGTCTTGAAATGACCTAAGAAATGACCAAAATCTATATGGAACAGATCTCCCTTCTTTGTTAACATGATATTGTCGTTGTGACGATCACCAATACCCAGTACATACGTAGCAGTACAGTATCCAGCGCACGAATATACAAAGTTATTCACACAAGTTTCCCACTTTTTGGGATTTTCGTTATTATACTTTTTCAACCACACAGTAAGTGGATCAGCACTAAAGGCTGCGCTAGCACCACCACGTGATGAAGTAATGTTAGCAATAGTATCAGCATTGAGTACAACTTCAATCATACCCATGTTATCTCCCAAACAGACACAGCCGTATGGTTGTAAATGTAAATCTAAACCATTTCTCTTCCAGAGTTGATCAGTAACACGTAAAATTTGTAGTGTTAATAAATCTTGTCTCAAATCATCACCAGCCTTGAAAATGATGTATACAGGAGCACCTGTTGGATCAGCGTTTTCAAACACTAACCACAATGGCATCTTGGCAGAATCCATAACCTTGCACTTGTCTGGAATGATACATCTGACTTCCATACGTGGTGATAATGGTAGTTTGAACTTTGGTGGATGGCGTAGTTTTGCAACTTCTGCGCGTAGTACTTCAAGTTGATCAAGTTTTTTGGTCTTTTTGATTAACATGGCAATGTTGAACAATTGTTCAATGATACCGTTCTGTTTCATGAGTTCACGACGATGACTTCCACAATTTATCAAGTACTCTTCTAATAATAGACCATGACGTTCACGAACAGTTGGAACGTGCATTTCTGCTTTCAAATGCCAGAACAGAATATGTCCGACAATGTGTGTGGAACGTAGACCACGTTGTAGTAAGAAACGTGATAGTGCACAATCATGATACAATTCATACTTGAGTGTTTGTACTAACTGTAATAGGAAATCTGATAACTCGTTATCACCGAGTTCATTCAATCGGTTGACTGCGTATTGACGTACACGTGCATCAGCAAAATTGTAATCCAATAACTCCAAAGCATCAATTGGATCTGGTGGTACCCACTCTCTCATGAGTGTATGCGCAACGTGTACAGCTTGTGGACCAACATGCCATGGTACACTTAACATGAACTTGATCAACGCTTTTGGATCACGGGTCAATTTTGTACGATTCTCCCATAGTAAGAATTTTTCTCTTTCTGTCATTTCATGTAGAGGATCAGTTGCCAAAATACGTTTCAATTGACCTTCATCTTTCCAATTTTCGTTCAAATACTTTTTGCGAATGGCATCTTCCCACTCTGCCAAATGTTTTTGCATAAATGGTGGAGGAACACTTCCTTCTGGTGGGAAAACAACTGGTAGTGTATACTTGTCCAGTCCGAAAGAAATGAGTACATCATTCATCATGGCTTCTCCAGCGGAAACGTTTTCTACTGGTGGACTGTTGACTACTGATGGACCTTCCCACATGCGTAGTGCATATCTTCCATGTTTCAAATCACTTTGATATCCCAAGATAGGACCTTTAACATGGTATAATGGAACATCCTTGTCCAAGATATTACATGCACTCTGTGGTGGTGGTGTATTAATAGTATTGTATGGCAAAGTGAGTAGTGGATCTTTTGGATTAAATCCTTGTCTTTCATATACTGTGAAAACAATAATTGTTTCACGTGGTAGATCACATGTTCTTACATCAAAAGTGATGTATTGATTCCAACGTGGTTCTTTTCCGAATGGAACTGCACGTGTGAAACATTTTGAACTTATGCTGGCACCACCATGGAATAGTTGTGCGACAATGTATAACATGGAATCATTGAGTTCGTTGGTACTTGCTGGTAAGATACCATCTAGACCATAGATCTTGACACGGAATGGCCGTTGAATATCCCACATACTAATGCAGTTCATTTCATTCCAAGACCTACGACCGAATTTGATAGCGTCGTGATGGAATTCTCTCTTTTTGAACTCTATTGATGATTTGTATTCAAAGTCGTAAGAAATTGTTCTTAGTACTGCATCGTAGGGATCGATTTCTTTCAATATTTCATCTCTGTCCATCAAGTTTAGAACAACATCTTGTCCCTTTTTCAAACAACGACGAATATAATCAAACTCGTGCATCTTGTTCGATCCGTAAATATATTCTGCTGCTCCTTGTGCTTTGAACACCCAATCTTCACGTGAGTGGTCACTTTTGTGTGCAGCGTTGAATTTGGAGTTGAAAAGATCAGCAAAATCGTCAGCGGATAGATCAGGAGAACAGTCCAAAGTTTTAACCATTTCCTCTACGTTGTGTTAATAAATACTTCAAAAAACGTACTCGAAACCAAGTTAACTTTGCATAAAAAGTTCTTGTTTAGATATAGTGGGAGAGGCTCACTAGCGATAAATACAGGCGGAAGCAAATCTTGGCGTTCGACATTCTCTTTTCGTTCTCCAAACGTTCTGGTTTGAGTCATACTTTCACGGAAATTTGTTGCTTCTGATCCCTCAGAACTCCATACTCGCGTTTTTCCAATCAAAGTTGTTGTTTCTTTTCTCTTCTCTTCTTCTGATGCCTCGTGAGCTAATCTTTTACTTGTCTGTGATAGTTAGTAAAAGAGGATTATTTCGTTACCTCTTCATCTTCTGATAATACACTAGTGTATTCGTCCAAGTTAGCCTTGTGCTTTGCCAAGCGGTCTACAAGGGCTTGGTATTCTGGATCCTCTACATTGTTGCTTTCTTTACTCCCTCCATTTTGTTGTGGTGATTGTGGCGAGCTAGGACTTGTTTCTTTTTTGTTACCGAATAAGTTCTTCTTAAACATTCTGCGTTAAAAGCACTCTTCCTGGCGTTGAACAACAAATAGTTAGAGCTCTTGTTCGCAAATGATTGGTTTGACAGGTGACGAGTATTTACAAGAGCCTGTTCAAAGTTGTCAAACCAAAACATGATACACCAATGAAGACAGCAAGACTATGTGAATCAGTGTTCACAACAAGCAACAGCAGATAACGGTCAACTTCTTCTTACAACTTGTGATGAACGTTGGAGAAAATGCGAATGAATTACCACCAAGACCTCCTACATCTTTACCGCAACTGAGTCCTAGAGGAGCACGAACACCAGTACCACTCATTCCGATAGAATCAGTCGAAAAAAAGAAAAAGAAAGACAAAAGAACGAAGCGGAAACGTCGTGGTAGTACCAGTAGTGTCATATCAAACGATAGTGGCGATGAAGGCAAAGAAGAATTTCGAGCTCATGGTTCTTTGAACGATTTACTAAAATCACCAGAAACTGCCAATACATCAACACCAAACGATCCCTTCCAAGTCCAAGATACGCCACTTATTATAACGCCAGTCAAACGAGAAGAAACAAATACTGCACCAGTTGAAATACAACTATTACCTCCTACTCCTGATTTCGCACGAGCTGTTACTCCGACTGAAGAAAAGAGTGAGGAACCAGAAACAGAAACAGTCACCATTGTCGAAAATGAAACGATAGATGACACAACAGAAGACCAAACAGCAACTCTTACTGTGACTCCAGAAGATACATCAAAAATAGAAGATTTGGAAGAAACAAAAGAGGAAGAAAAGCAACCAGAACCAGAAAAGAAGGAACCTGAGAAAGAACCAGAGAAAAAAGAACCAGAAAAGAAAGAACCGGAAAAGAAACCAGAACCACCAGCTCCTCCACAAGAAAAAGCAATAACAAAAGCACTAAAAAGAATTGAAAAAGCATTCATTATTGACTATGAAGGGCGATTCCGACAAACTTGGGATGTTATCGTATTTATCACTCTAATGTATAATTGGATTGTCGTGCCTATTCGTTGTGGACAAAGTTTGGTTGATATACCTCCATGGGTAACAACAGATGTGCTATCTGATATCATTTTATGGATTGATATCTTGCTCAATTTTAGAACAACATTTAGTCAAAAAGGAGTCAATATTAGAGATGGAAAAGCAATGGCAAAAGCGTATGCCAAATCATATCTCATATACGATCTCATAGCATCGTTACCAGTGGAGTATATTGGATATGGACTGTCACAATGGTACCCATGGTTTCGATTAGGAAGAATTGTTCGATTAGTACGCTATGGATACTATTTTAACAATATTGAAACATGGTCAGGAATCAACTCTTCATATATCAAACTAGCAAGTGCTGTTGGTATCGCGTTCATAGCAACTGTAATGATGAGTAGCGCGTATTTGTACGTACTACTGAACGAGCAAAATCCAAGTACACTGTTCATGTTAGGTGGAGTAGATGTAAGACCATTAACAACATGGCAGCAATTAATACGCGGATTATGTTGGTCGATACAAACATGGACACAATATCAGAATACGCAACCTGTATGGGATGCCGAACAAATTGTCAACTTGATTGTTGATGCTGTAGGAGTGTTCTTGTACGTTGTATTCGTAGGTACTGTCAAGTCGCTACTGAGTACAATTGATGTACAAAAAGAAGAGTTTCAGACAAAGTTGGATAGTATAAGAGCGTTTATGACGTATCGTCGTTTACCAACTCACATCAAGGACAAAATTGTTGACTATTATACATATGTGTTTGAATCAAGAAATACGTTGAATGAATCTGCTGTGTTGGCTGATTTGCCATTGTATTTGAGACAGGAAGTAGTCATGTACATGAACAGAGATATCATTGCAAAAGTGCCGATTTTTCAAGGATTGGAAGAGCAGTTTATTGCTTCTATTGTGCTCAAGTTGAAACCACGTGTAGGGTTGCCCAACTCTTTTGTACTACAGAAAGGTGATATTGGTAGAGAAATGTTTATTATAACCAAGGGAGCTGTAGAAGTGGTCTCAGAAGAAGACAGTAATGGGAACCGTATTGTGTTTGTTGTATTACAAGAAGGATCATTCTTTGGAGAGATTGCACTGCTCACGCAAGCAACACGTAATGCATCTATTCGTTGCAAAGACTATTGTGATCTGTGGGTGTTCACCAAGAGCGATTTTAAAGAAGCGTTTGAGAAGTTTCCTGAAGAAGTGAAAGAGAGAATTCTAGAGGAAGCCAGAAAGAGAAACCAAGCCCCAGCACCAGCTAAAAAGTAAATATTTGATCTAAGTACCGTTATTATTCACGCAAACACACGCCAGTACTCAAAACACCTGAACTTCGGCATTGCGGCCTGTCAACCATCCACTGTCAGAAAAACTATGAAAGCAGACCAACACAGTGACTTTGTTCGCATTCACTTCGACGACTATACGTACTCTGATTACCATTATTTTTGGTTGAGACATAATTGCAATTGCAAGAACGATTCTGGCGACACATGCAGACATAATAAAACTGGTGAACGAATTATCGATAGCACCCAAGTATTTTACTAATATATTTTTTACTAACAATACCAAGGTTCCATTGGATATTGTACCAACAAATATCAGTGTAGACGGCGAGACTTTATCAATCGACTGGGAACGCTCAACTACAGAAAATGCCAACCCACACAAGAGTGAATATGAGGCATCATGGTTGCGTCAATGGGCATACGCTCTCAACAGAGTAGAGGTACAACCTATTCCAAACGATGTTTCCACGCTAGAAATCGATTTTAAGAAGCTACAAGAAAAGTACCCATCTGAAGGTGGTGACCTACCACTCTCCTCAGAAGGTTACCGTATCTATTTGTCACAAATATATGACAGAATCACAAAACATGGCGCAGTAGTAATTAGAAACAGAGGACTTGACACTGAAGCTATCATTTCAGATTTATTACCAAAAGATAAGGAAGTCATCCCAACCCATTTTGGAAGAATTGAAGATTTACGAACTGATAACACAACTAACGAAAACACTGACCAACTTGGATACACTAACGCTGGTGTCGATTTACATACTGATCAACCATTCATCGCAAATCCAGTAAGTGACCTAATCATATTACTAACAACGTAGCCTGGTATGCAACTCTTACAGTCGATTCGTGTCGCTGATGAAGGTGGAGAAAACTTTATGGTTGACGCTCGTTATGCAGCTCACTACTTGAGTGTTGTTGATCCACGTGCGTTTGAGATCTTGAGCACTATTCCAGTTAACTTTTTGAGACAACAAGCCAAGTTCCAATCTTCGCAAGTTGTACCAATCATTGAGCTTGGAGCAGACACTGGTGATAACTATGGAATCAAACAAATGAGATATTCATACTTTACATATGCACCCCATACTCAAGTACCTTTTGAGAGAATGAAAGACTTCTACGTAGCCTACAACACGTTCTCCAAGTTGGTTAGAGATAGACAGAACCAGTATTACTTTTTACTGAACTCTGGTGACTGCGTATTGTATGATAATTATCGTATGTTCCATGCAAGAACTGGTTTCTCAGGACCAAGACACGTTCGAGGAGTTTACTTTAACACGCAGGACGTGCTGGACAAATTAAAGACTGCAACTCTGTGATGGTTCGTGACCACAAGTCTACTTTGTTTTTATTGTTTGATGACAGCAGATCTTGCGTCTCCTATTCTATGAAAAGTAAGGCACAGTTTTCACCATCTAAGTGTGCCAATTCTGTACCTGTTAATTGTAACCGTTTGCATTGATTAAAAAGTACCAAATGGTTGATAGAGACACGTCGCATCAACTAACCCTTCTAGAATAATCAAACTATGAACCCTGTACACAATCAATACTACTATCAACCCGTGCAGCAGCCGTATACTCAGCCTTTTCATCTCCAACAACCTGTTGTACATCATTTAAACGTACAACCACAGTCATACCCACCATACAATCCATCCGCACAACTAACATATTATTCGAATAGCAACAACAAAGACAACAAGAGGCAACGTTCGCGGTCACGTTCCCGCTCTCCAAAACGACGAAAACATAGAGATAGTGTTAGTCCAACTACACAGAGACCTGTACCACAAATGAACAGAAGAACGAGGTCATGGAGTAGAGAAGACACTCCTGAATTTATAAGAAAAGTAGATAATCATCGCGCAAGAAGTACATCACCAAAGGCAAGACATACTAGGACAAACAGCAACGATACAGT
>JAESGV010000607.1_pt1 | contig 15615 bp, 14 predicted proteins | sample 9269781 | NCBI WGS metagenome assembly JAESGV01 (sample SAMN15741586, study PRJNA653496) | algae metagenome | isolation source: Tildeniella torsiva UHER 1998/13D and co-occurring heterotrophs from... | place: Slovakia: Slovak Paradise National Park, Hrabusice, Kosice Region | collected 2000-01-01 | reverse complement strand
GCGGTGTTCATACACGGTACTGCAAGTCATTTGCACGTTGAGTTAAAATCCACGTGGATAGATACACCAAAGATTGCCGAAATAGCAGAGTTTTTAGTTCATAGAACAAACTCGAGTTTGTATTGGACTTTTATCGAACGAGTTGTAGAAGTGGAAGACGATCTCGGACTCGATCTTGCAAAAGATATCCTCGATGAGAGTACACTATCTCTTTTGAAAATGTCACTTGACATACGGTACCTATTATCTTTTTTCGCTAACAATCTAGTTTCTATTCTCCACGTGTACAATTACAAATCTCGAAAACAGTAGATCAAGAGACAACAGTTCAAACATCAGATGATACTATACAACCACTACCAGAAGATCGCATATTTACTGGCGCAGATGAGCTCAAAACTATTATTTATGCTGATCTTGGAGATCAACAAGACAGAGAGTTTTTATCGAAAATAGTACGCGAAAAACGTTCCAATGACGAAAGTTTTATTCTGCGTTACATTCGAAAAGATAAACAAACACCAGGTACGAAGATCGCATATAAATAACACAATAGATGTCAACAAGTACATGCAACGCGACTCTCCATACCAACAAAAGTTATTAAACTTGCAAGGTTATGGCGTTGAAATAGCGTTAAAGAATATGGAATACAAACAAACCGATTCAGAATCACAACCAGAGTCGTTTGGAATCGATTTTGAAAAACTAAAGAAAAAGTTTTCACACTTGTCAAGTGATTTGGATACGTTCCGTGATCATATGCAAAAAGAAACACCAAAATCACAAAAAGAACTCAAAGTGTGGGAAATGAGTAATTTTGGATTGCAAGCAGCATACACTATCGTACGTTTGATATTCATCAATTAATAGTCTAGATGAACGCAAAAGAACCATTGGAACAATTGCGTGACATTTCACAAAACTTTCCAGCTCACATCAAGTCGTTACTAAAAGTAGAATTTCCAGATTATTTCAAAACAGAAATACAACGATTACAAAGTTCACATGTTCAGTTCATGGAAGGCAGAAATCCAAGTAATCAACAAGAAACAATTCGCAAAAATTCAATGTACGTTTTACACGCAGAAACTAACCAATAGTTACGTGAATGGAATCGAAATCGATTTGACAAAAATTAGTGCATTTAGTTTGTACGATCTCGTTATCAGAGAATCACAATTTATGAACCAATTTGCAAAATGGAATTTGAATCCAACTGTTTTGGATTTACTACTTTACAATGGGTTACCACAAAACACTGATCAAGAACATCCTCGATTTTCCATTCCACACGATTTACTCGATCACATCACTTGGATAAACGATATCGAAAAAGATGATCGATACGCTTACAATTTCCCACCAGAATTGCATACCATGTTACAACCAACCTATTATGGACAAATGCGTTTTGTAAGAAGAAATCTACTAAATGCCGTATTCGTGTTTGATCCATTCCAAATGGACCACGCAAACAAGATTCAAGAAATGTTACAATTGATTAATCGTGGATATCCCATCCGTGTTGGTGTATTACCACGCGTTACCAGTGACGAAAAATCCATCGAATTTGCAGCAAGGTTTGAACACTTGTCACAACAACGATCGCCCATTGCCGCATTACAATATTTATGGGAATTACAACAAGGTGGAAATGATGTCAATCGTGTCAAATCAATTTATAACAATTACCGAGGTGGTATGACTGCCATTGACGTCGGTAAGCCAGAACATTCAAGAATGGAATCAAGAAGAAAATTACTTGATGATGAATTAGGTTTAGCCGAACCATCATTTTTAATGTTAATGAATGGTGCGTTATTTGATGGAACGCAAGAACCAGGAGATCAATTACTCATGAATGGAATTCGTTTCGAATATGAAAAAGTTATTTCATTGATCCGTGAGAACAAAATTCACGATGAAGATACAAATCTAATGACTGCTGTCATTGCCGCAAATACGCATTATGCGAGATACAATTCATTGATTTTTGGACAAGGAAAATATTCCATTGTAGAAGCACCACATGCCGAGTATATTAACAATGGATTCAGAAAGAACACTCATATTGTATGTTCTGCCGATGAACAAATTGTTTCCATCGCGAAAGAATTTACACAAGAATCAAAAGATACTCGTATTGCCATTTTGGATCCATCCCATGAATATTGTACCAAATTATTCCAAAAATCAGGAATAGTGGCGGCATCTGGTCGTGTTATCGAATTGGAAGATTCTTTCTCCATGGAAGATTGGAAACTATTAGAAGAATTCGAACCATCAATCGTCGGTCGTTTACTAGATCAAGATTCATTTGGTACCTTGTCCGATGAACGCAAATCTGATGCCATATTCAATTTGAATAGTATTCTTTCCGATTTTAAACAATCTGGAAAGGAACGTTCCAAGATTCAAATTCATAATGGTATTACCAAATTGGAGTTTAACAAGGAATCTACATTACCAGTCATCACCGCCATTTTGAATCCACTGTCATTGGATTGTCAACGATTTGTTTCCATTTTACAATGGCTGGTTGAGTACAAATATCCTGTTACAATTTATTTGAACCCATTGGTAGAAACGTCCAACATGCCATTGAAATCGTATTACCGATACGTATTAAATTCACCAAGTGCCAATTTTGATAACATTACAACAAGAAATGGAGAGATTTACACGTTGCGAATGGACGTTCCAGAATCGTGGTTAATTGAATCCATTTATGCCGAACAAGATTTGGATAATTTGAACTTGTACAGTGACTGTGCTCATGATGTTTGTCAAGCTAGATTCCAATTGGAACATTTAGTCATCACAGGAACTTGTTTTGACAAAACAAACCGAAGAGCACCACGTGGTTTACAATTGGAATTGAGCGCAAGTGTAAATCAAACTCGAGATGTTACACTTGTCATGGCCAATTTGGGATATTTCCAATTGAAATCGGATCCAGGTGTATGGAATTTGGAATTGCCGAAAGGAAGACATTCTGAAATTTACGAATTAGAAAGTGTGAATCAAGTACCTTTCTACGAGCAAAGTATGAATTTACGTTCATCTCCACCTACACCACATCGTATCATTGTGAACGATTTTGATGCTCCGTTTACCACTGTTCACGTTTTGAAAAAAGTTGACGAAGAGTTGTTACAAAACGAAGAGGAAAATTCTTCTCTTTGGAATTATTTCAAACGTGATGACAAAGAAAAAGTCATACACATTTTCTCACTTGCTAGTGGACACATGTACGAACGTTTACTCAAAATTATGATTCGTTCTGTTACAAAACATATTCAACGACCAAACACGGTCGTCAAGTTTTGGTTCTTGAAACAGTTCTTATCTCCTAGCTTTAAAACGTTGTTACCGTACTTGGCTGAACATTTCAAGTTCAAGTATGGTTTGGTAAGTTACCAATGGCCACATTGGCTTCACAAACAAGAGCAAAAGCAACGTTTGATTTGGGCATACAAGGTCTTGTTCTTAGATGTGCTATTCCCATTGCGTGAAGTACACAAGATCATTTTTGTTGACGCTGATCAAATCTGTAGAACTGACATGTCTGAATTGTTCTTTGATTTAGACATGGAAGGTAAATCACTTGCATACACGCCATTCTGCGATAGCAGACAAGATATGGCTGGATTCCAGTTCTGGAAGCAAGGTTACTGGGTACAACATTTACGTGGACTTCCATACCACATTAGTGCCTTGTATGTCGTTGACGTTTCCAAGTTTAGAAAAGAATACCACGGTGATCAATTCAGAATGTTCTATGATAACTTGGCACGTGATCCAAACTCGTTGAGTAATTTAGATCAAGATTTACCAAATTATGCACAACATATGGTACCTATTCGGTCATTACCGCAAGAGTGGTTGTGGTGTGAGACATGGTGCTCTGATCAAAGCAAACCAAAAGCAAAGACTATTGATTTGTGTAACAATCCACAAACAAAAGAACACAAGCTGGCAAGTGCAAGAAGAATTATACCAGAGTGGACTGGGTACGATGACGAAATCAAAGAGTTTGAGAAGACACTAACACTGTAAACAATATTTATTTGCAATCTTGTAACGTTTGAAAGTTGACAAATGCAAGCGGCTTGTTTTGTTCTTCTGCTCTGCCTGTACGCCGCAGTGGCGCAAACAGGGTGCTCTTGTAACCTGAAAGGCACAAATATAACAATTATCGATGACAAAGATGTTGACGCAGCGATTACAGCCGTGAGTGAAGAATTTCTCGCAACACAAGGTTCTCCCAAATTCAACAGACTCGCAGCAACGATCATGATTAAAAAGAGTGTTGCTGGAAAACCTGTTTGGATTCGTGGTAGCGTACATCCAACAGAAATTGCCTATCCAGCTTCTTGTGTAAAAATGACATACATGTTGTCTGCAATTCGTTGGTGCAAAGAGCAAGGTAAACCAGCCAGTTGTTTAGACAGACACGTACGACCAATGATCACCATTAGTTCCAATTTGGCGACTGGTTTCGTCGTTGACGTCATCACAAATACAACAAACATTGATGACTTGACAAGCATGGACGATCCACGCTGGGAGTCATGGATCTACAAACGTAGATACACAGAAAGATTACTACAAAAGCTCGGCTTGTATGACAACCAAGTAGTGCTTGGTAAAACCTATCCTACAAATTCTGGTCAAATGCCAGTTGGCGCAGAAAAGGTTATTCTTGATAAAATTAGTGGAAATAGACTCCAGCCGTGTTGTACAGCAAGTTTAATCTTGTATATCATGACGCAACTACCACAGGATGAGCTCGAGTATGCAAAAACGCTACTCAACCATGACATAAATGGTCATGATGCTGTGACTGGTAGAGGTCTTCCAGCTGGTACACTTGTGTTTAACAAGGATGGAAGAGCGTATGACACGTTAGAAGAAATTTCTTATATCATGTTGCCAAATGGGCAAGATGTTGTTTTGTCTGTCTTTACAAATGGCTACCAACGTGGTGAATCTGACTATTATGTGCTTGGTAGATTTGCAGAAATGTTAATTGCACGTTTGAAACTGAATGAAGGTGGTTTGCCTACTGTCTATGGTTTACCAGAAGATTTGGAGTGTGGCATTGGTGCTATAAAACATGATACAGATAAGAATGCTCCTGATGCCATTGGCAAGTACTATTATACTATGAGAGGAACACAACTTGGTCGTCCAGACTACTGTTCATGGTATATTCCGCTCAAGGAGGAAGGCTTGTATTCTGTTATGATTTGGATTCCATCATACAACGGTTCTATGGGCCAAGCTAGCGTTAAAGTAACTAAAGCACACGGAACAGGACTGTTTTCATATGATCAACATGCGTCTATTGGTAGCTGGGCACCTGTTGGCGATTTTATTTTTGGCAAATACGCTAGGGTTACCATCACCAACGAGGGAGCTGAGTCAAAAGGTACTACAATTGTAGCAAACGCTGTAAGACTCTCCAAGTATCCTAATCCATAATGTTTAATGTTTGTATAATACACAGTCCACATTAACACGATGTTCTAATTATTTAGGGTTGTATTTATTTTACATTGCGTTATTTTACGCGTCAAAAATTCTTAGTGTATGAAAAGGGCTGGAGTAGCAAGCGTAGAAGCTGTGCATACAGTGAGGCAAACTTTCTTTTTTAAAGTTTTTGGCATTCCTCTCTTATGTGGTTGTTTTACAGTAGATGCAACTTGAATAATTGTTGGGCCAGTGCAAGTGGGTATGTATGGCTCCGATCCAATGAATGGATTCAACACATCAGGCACGCAGTCTTCGTTATAATTATTCTCTACATCTTCGTCGAAAACGTTGTCGGTACTCATGTTATTGTTTTTTGAATGATTTTGAGGATAATCCGAGTTCCTAGGCCTTCAACATATAGGCGCAGGATGGACAAGCCTGCCTGCATCTTTTCGGGAAGTATGTCTTGAGTAATTTAGAAGGTTCTAATCAATAATAGGGTGTTCTATGCGAAAACGAGATTCAGCTAACGCTAGCAATCCTGTGTTCTACAGAATATTCCAGCGAGTGGTTCCTAGTGCATAACTTACCTAGTAAGAGGCGCAACTGTAGACTTGCGAGACAACAAAATACATTTATTTGATCATATCCACAATAAACGATGTGTCTAGTACATCATCTTGTGCAATAAAAGGGTGACTAAGTAACTGCTTACAATTCCATCGTTCATGCGTGTTTACACTCAAACATTTGGAAATAAAATCATTAAATTCATACGACCACATGCCATACCGTTTCAACTGCGGGGCTGGTTGACTAGTAATCATGAAAATTGCTCTTACGGGCGATTCATCAAAATACGGTGGTTGTCCTTCAGCCAATTCAATCGCAATAATTCCCAAACTCCAAACATCCACTTTAGCATCGTAATCTTCACCTTTGATCACTTCAGGAGCCATAAAATATGAAGTACCGAGTATCGATTTTCTCTTTTCGGCCTCACTTTGAAGTGCCGCAGTAAATCCAAAATCTGCCAATTTGATATCTCCATTCTCGGCAATTAAATAGTTTTCACTCTTAATGTCACGATGAATATGATTATGATCATGTAAAAATTGCATTCCTAACAAACATTTTCGTAATACGGCAGCAATGTGCTTTTCATTTTCTAATGGTTGTTTCGATACCAAATCGGTGAGTTTTCCACCACTTACAAACTCCATAACAATCCATAACTCATTGTCACAACGGTAGGAACCTTTGTATTGTACAATTTCATTCGCGTTTTTCGTACTCAAGTTGTGCATCACGGCCAACTCGTTTACAATGTTGTTATAGTCTGGTCCAGGCTCAGGTATTTGCATAATCTTTATGGCGACAACTTCATTAGTTTTTGAGTTTACCGCTTTGATCACAAGACCGTATGCACCTTCATCGATGCGTTCCATATCTTTGAAAAGTTCCATTGGATCTTCGTTGGTTAAATAGTCTTCCAGACCCATGGCTGCTTTTTGTGTTGGTTTCTGAGTGGTACCTTCTGCGACAAATTTTATTGCTGCGAGTACTGCTTCTGGATTTTCATCGATTTCTTCTTTTTTAATGTTTGACGATTTTAAAATAATTTCCCACTCTGCTGGAAGACCAGTTAGTCCTAACTCAGAGTCGAAATCGATTGAAGCGTGCATTTTTCTGGTAAAAGATTTCTAATGGTTAACAGAGAATGAACACGTACTGGTGTTCCAATTTTTGTGCTCTGTACTTTGACATGTCGCGCGTTTGACTCTCTGTTCGCGAAAAAGTAATATCCAAGTGCGATGAACAACAACGCACCCACAACAGATATCAAATCCATGATGACACAAGTGCTTTGTTTGGACTACTTGAAGTTGCCTACAGTTACAACGTGTTTATTAAAACTTTTCTGCGTCTTTGTTCTCTTTTCTCACAAAGTTGTCTTTAACGGTTTCAAATACCTTTTGTACTTGTGAACCTTCCATTGCACAGGTGGGATGGGAGTAAATCTTTCTACTTGGATTTTTGTTTTTGCTTTCATACTTGAGCCTAATAAAATCGTACCCTTGCTCAAAATTGGAGTTGTCACCCTTGAAATCTGGGAACATTTGAGAAATTTGCTTATTTGCTCCGATTTTTTCTTTAAAGATATCGGTTTTGTTTAGGAATAATACAATCGGTGTATCGATGAAAAACTTGGAGTTGATGGTTTGTTCAAAAAGATCTAGAGATTCGCTACAGGTTGTTAATTCTCTGAAAAACGTAAAACGTACGTCATACGCGGTGTAGTACCATCTTCGTAACACGTTTGGTCAAACTCTGACAATGACACCACAAATCTTTTCATGTTAACAACATTTCAACAAGACTTACACTAGCGCATCAGCATCACTGAAACAATTGATCCATTTTTTGCGTTCTGAACGTTGTCCACCAACATCTACTAAACGAATCTCTTTTGAACCCAATTTGCACTTGACTTCTATAATTCCAGTCGTTTTCACACGAGAACGAAGTACATCCATTTGTGTTGGAATGTAATCTACTTTGCCGACACGGTCTATTTGGTTCAAATAGTAACTCGCTGAGTCGTCCAGTTGGAACTGATACCGGCGACCATACACCGTTTGTATACTTGGATCTTTCCATAGTAACCCTATTTCTATTCCCATATCTTCATTCCAAACGTTTCCAATGTTGAGCATATCTTCATCGTTGTAGCTTTGAAGTCGTTTCGCACGTTCCCTGTTCGATTCATCTTGTATTTGTATATTTAGGTCGGAGCAAGCATCTACTAGTGCTCTAGCGGCTCGGAAGCAGTTTGCGTGTATTATTTGACGATAATCGCGAAGTTCATTATCTGTGAATCCATTTTCGTGCACGTATTTCATTTGTTTAAAGATTGTAGACTTGCCACTATCACCAGCGCCTAATTATTAGTTTGCTTCGCTCGTATTGTACCTAGTAGTAAAACTTTTATATCGTCTTGTAGCTCCAGATCATGCTTATTAGCATTTGGTTTCGTGTTATCGCCAGGACACAGGTTTCCCATGCTTTGTTAATAGGAGTTTGTGTTCTGGTGTTGGCTATATTGCTTGGAAAAAGATTTGCCTGACAGGAGTGACATGACAATTTACAACTGGTGCACTATTGCTTTTCCCCGCAACTCGCCACGCTGAGAAGTAGAGTGTATTCGTTGGTAATGCAGCAGAACCATCTGTATAATGTACATTTAATTTGGATCACGATAAATATTCGGTAGAAAACCTTTCCCTTTCTGTGAGCTAGCTTGTAGCGCTGGTACATTATCCAGTGTTTGAAATTGGGTTCTAATTGGTTGAGCCCGCTGCGTAGATGTATTTGTAGTACCGTTGGTTATCCCTAGCTGTTTCATCATGAGTTCATGATTCTTAATTTTCAGGAGTAAAGATGCGTGACTATTTCGTAGTGAATCTACTCGCGTTTTGAGTACAGCTATCTCTTTCTTTCGATTTTCATAATCCATTAGCAGCGCATCATTCCCAACTAGCGGCGTTTGATCGCGCATATCTAGATTTTCACTCTTCAAAACATCTCTTTCTCGTTTTATCTGTGATAAAATATCCTTATGCTTCGCTAAATCGTCTTCTAGCATACCTAGCGCTCTCTGCATTTCCAGATTCTCAGATTGTACAAATTGTAGTTTCTCTTTTACATGTGTTAGGATATGTACAGTTGTTGTTGCTTTTAGTCTTGATTTCTGCAAACTTTCATTCTTTTCTTCTATCTTTTCGTTCAGTGTTGAATTTTCCATTTTTAATTGTTCAAAGTCGATTAGATGAAGTCCTTTACTAAACTCTTCTTTCTCTTTGATAGATTGATCCAATGCCTCTTTCATATTTTTTAATTCGATATAATTTGTACGAGTTTTTCTCACTTGATCATCTTTTTCTTTTTCCAACTTCGCGAATGCTTCTATTTTCTTTTTCGGTATTGGTTTGCCGGTTCGACTTCCTTGAGCGCTATATGCCATTGTTATTTTGAAATTACGGTAGGATATTTGTAGCTCTGTAGCGTTCGCTTGCCGCTCTTCCAACCGTAGTTTCATCTCATTTATTTGCACTTCATTTTTCTGTTTTAGCTCATTCAATTCGACACGTAATTCTTTATGCTCGCCGACGTGTTTCGCGTACCGTTCTTCTGTTTCGGTGAGAACTTTTTCTTTCCCGACATCTTCGGTATTCTTTTTCGTATTTTTAAAAAACTCTGCTAACTTTGATTGTTGCTTTTTCGATTGTGAATGTAGTCGCTCTCGCTCTTCTAGAGCTCGTCTATACAGCTCTAGTAACTTTTCATGGGACATCTGAGATAGATCTTCGTCCAACTCATCGAGCTCATCGTCCATTTCGTCTCGTTCTCGTGGTGTCTCTTCTTCTTCCTCTTCTGGTTCGTGCTCCTCTTCTGCACCCTCTGCCAACCGTCGTTTATATTCGATTTCAAGTTTTGCCAAATCGTCTTCGAATGGCCCATTTGCAGGCTCAGTTGGTTGCTGCAGATGTTCGTCGTCGTGGTCTTCGTGAATATCATCTTCGTGGGTATTTTCGTCATGGTCGCCTTCATAATCAACATCTTCGCCATGCTCTTCGGTGTGTTCATCTTCATGTTCTTTTGCGTCACCTTCATTAATAAATTGCTGCACTTCATCGTTTTCGTCCGCTTCATGCGATGGTTCTTCATTCTCGTTGATTTCGATAAGCTCTTCGCCATTATTATCTGTTATTACTTCCACTTCGGCTTCTATCTCGTGTGTTGTATCAGGTACTGCAGTGTCTGATGGTTCTTCAGCACTCATTGCAGTTTTGCTTGCTTGTCAACTACAATTTGGCGCAAAAGTGAACCAGAACGTTATCGCGAGTTTTTGACTATGGTGAAGAATGACAACGCAGTAACACACGATGAGTACTAGTTGTACGCCTACTATTCAGCGAAATAATTCGAAGATTACATGAGAATAAGAAATTCAAATACAACCTTCTGAATCAACTCCTATCGTTTATCATTGCATATCATAGTCAAAAAATTTGAAACAACAAATGTTCATGTTACACTGGAGTACGCCCTAAGTTGCTTTAAAGCAACTCAGATGCTCTATGTTTGTTATCGTAATGTGCATCGTCGCTTTGGGTAATTTGCGCGTTTATTTTTGGTTTGAAGAACGCAAAAATGCATCGGGTGATCTCACTTCTCATCACAGCTATCGTAGCGGCAGTGTACACGCAAGTAGCAACCACTCCTCAAGGTACTTACCGTGGGCAATTATCACCATTTATTCCTATCGCCTTCTGGTACAGTATCCCCTACGCTCAAGCTCCAACAGGTTCAAATCGATGGAAACCTCCTTTGCCAATCACTGTTCAATCTAATGCTACAGTCAATGCGTTTATTCCAGTAGCTTGTCCGCAAGAATCGAGCTCTGGAATTCCTCAATCAGAAGATTGCTTGGTGTTAAATATATGGGCGCCGACTAACAAACAAAACTTGCCAGTGTATGTATGGATACACGGTGGTTCTTTCACATCAGGATCGGGAGCCATATACAATGGTACAGGACTAGTAGCGGCAAGTCTCTCAAACAGTTCTCCCATCATTGTCGTAAGCATCAACTATCGCTTAGGCATACTCGGATTCCTCGTCGATCAAGAATTGTATGATGAAAAATCGGCCGATGGTAAAAGCACAACTGGAAACTATGGATTTTTGGACCAAGTTCAAGCGATAAAGTGGGTAAAAGCGAACATTGCCTCTTTCGGTGGAAATCCAAATGATATCACAATTGGAGGAGAAAGCGCGGGTGGTGCTTGTGTCATGATGCATCGTGTATCACCAGTTGTACCAGCCGGTCTTTTCCAAAAGGTAATCATCGAAAGTGGTGCAATCTATCCAGATACATCCATGACTGTAGCTGCAACGCTAGCAAGAGGTGTTGATGTTGCAATACGTAAAGTGTTGAATTGCACAACACTTACGTGCTTGCGTAACGTTCCATATCAACAGATAGTGGCGGCTGGATTAAACACGGAAGAGTCTAACATCTTCGGTGCAGCTTCTACGCCAACTATTGATGGTTATGCACTGACAGAATCAGTGTATACAAGCATTTCAAAAGGATCGTTTGTCAAGACACCATTATTGATTGGTTCCAATACAAATGAGACTAGCTTATTCACTTGTCCAGTTTTACCTGACAACACCACACAAGCTCAAGTTGATCAGTATCTAGTAACTCTATTTGGATCTAATGTGACTGCTCAGCTATCGCAGTTCTACAACGCCGCTTCTTATGAAGAACCTGTGAACTATTTGAATACTGTGTATAGCGATTCATGGTTACACTGTAGCTCACGTCGTGTAGCTGCAGCAAGCGCAAATTCAGGACAAAATACTTACTTGTACACTTTCAATCATGTTTTTCCTCAGCTAGATAAGTGTCTAGGATCTGCTCATGCGTTTGAGGTGGCTTTTCTATTTCCATACGACCTATTTCAAATCTCACTGTTTGGAAGAACTTTTACTCCTGCAGAAACGGATCTTTCAAACACTATGCTTACCTATTGGGCAAATTTTATTGCCAATGGAGATCCTAATAAACAAGCATTAGGTGCTTGGGCCAAGTATGACCAAAGCTCAGACAGAGACCTGATGTTAGCCACAGAACCTATGTCAGCTGTACGTACAGGATACTACAGAAATGTATGTGACAATCTGTGGGATAAATTGGCCAGTGGAGCAAACATAGCTGGAGATAATAATGCCAGAGAAGCTAGCGCTAGTCGCATAGGCGTAAGTGCCTTCGTTGCAGCTACGTTACTTCTTTCTGTTCTATTATTATAAATAACGCGCTTTCTTTTGTAAATTTCGGTAAAATACGTCGGATAAAACGCATGCAAACTGTACTCATTGTTGGTGCTACTGGTACATTAGGTTCCTTTATTGCAGAACCACTCTTAGCAAACAAGAAGACAAATGTGCGTATTTTAGTGCGCAAGGGAAGTGAAGAGAAAGCACAAAAGTTGGTGAACGCTGGTGCTAAGTTAATTACTGGAGATCTCATCAACTCAACTGTAGAGGAACTTACCGAAGCTTGTAGTGGTGTGAACACTGTAGTTTCTGCAATCATTGGAGGACGAGATGTGACAGTAGATGGACAAAAGAAACTTGCTGAAGCCGCCGAAAAAGCAGGCGTAACTACGTTCATACCCTCAGATTACTCTGCAGATTTTCACAAGTGTGACTATGGAGACTGTTTCAATTTTGATCAACGCAAAGAATTAGCGGAACATTTAAAGAACTCAAAACTCAACGTAGTGTCAGTGCTCAACGGCGGATTCTATGAAATCTTTAAGAATTTCTACAATTTGGAACAAAAAGTAATTCCCTACTATGGATCTCCTGATCAACATCTTCAATTCACTACATACGCGGATACTGGTCGTATGGTAGTTGAACTTGTCGAAAGTGGCGAACCTGCCTCTGGAAAGTTTGGCTTCGCAGGCGCTGACATCTCTCCAAAGCAAATTAAAGAAATGCTCGAGCGGATTACTGGAGAGTCGTTTGAGTTGGTGAACAAAGGCACTGTAGAAGATCTCTACGCAAAGATTCAAGAAACAAAGAAGAACAATCCACACAATTTGTACTCATACTTGTTCGATCAGTATAAATATACAATGTTCAGTGGAAAAGGGTACATTGACAACAAGTTTGAACCAAAGACCTTCAAGTTTACTCAATTGGAAGATTTTGTTGCAAAGATGTTGAAAAAGTAAAAGAGCTGATCGTTTGTAATCGCTTCAATAACTTTTCTGAAAGAGCGCATCAAGACATCAAGAAGTGATGCTGAACTACCATAAAAGTGTTATCATAAGAGCATGTCAAACCTACCCAAATGCAAGTAGTTGAGATCATGTATTGACAATTTAGGGCGTATTGAAAACATTCTTGGCGAACAATTACGGTTTAAACAAGCCACAACTTGTCGATATGGCGTTGCAAGAACTATACAATAACGGTCGCATCGACATCAAATCAACAACTGACGATTATTTAATATCTCTCGTACCAGAAGAATTTTACCAAAAAACAATTGGATGGTCCGTACAGGAAAGACTTGTCTTCAAACACATTGAAAAATCGGGAAACAATGGCATATCAACGAAAAGTTTGCTATACCCAACTGGAATAGATATCAAACAAATCCGTGCAGCTATCAAAGGACTCAAAGAGAAAAAACAAGTGAAGAGCAAGAAAGTCGAAAACAATTTGCTATTATTCACAACAAATGCAAAACCAGAAAAATTCCCTCAAGAATACACGGACATCGTACTGCTCGCAAAACCACTCACTGACCATGCACTACAAGTGATTCTAGAACACAAGAGTTTGTCGCTCGCAGAGTTATTCACAATTTTGAAACGCAGTGGCAAGTATGATAGCTTTCCTAGCTTTGATGCTGAATTTGTGAAACGAGTTGTGGAAACGTTAAAGTATGACCGACTAGTACAAGAACGCGATAAGTTTTACCAGCCAGTAGACTTACATTTCTCATATCAGTCAGATGTTTGCATGAGATGTGTACGTTTGCCCATTTGTAGTGATAGACAGGATGATTTGACTCCCAAGGAATGTCCATTGCTTGCAGAGTGGTTGGACCAGTCGATCGAAGATGTTGAAGATGTTATTCGTCGTGAAAAACTTAATGAGAAACGTCCTATGAGTACAGCAGAAGTTATACTGGATGCACCACCCAGATCAATTTTGTACGCTTATGAACAACTAGAATCTGACATCATCCTTGATTTCTAATCGTGCATAAAATCATCGATTCAAAATCTACTACCACGTGTTCTTCACTCGTTCTACATCTTTGAACAGTCTCACTAAGAACACCGTCGGGAAAAACGCGATTTACTGACTTGGTTGATTCCATATTACAACCCCGTCAAACATCAGTCAGTTGTGGCACAGATAGACTTGTGTCATGTCGATAGTGAAAAACTTTATCATCAATAGATTCGCTACTAGTCACCAAGAATCAGACGCAGCTTTCGAACACCCACCTGGCTCGCCTCTTAAAAAATTTACAAAAGAACAATATTCGCTAGTAATAGGAAATGGTTTGCGTGGAAAACTAGGAGTAGGATACACCCGACATCTGACTAGTCTTACAAAACATGAAGAGCTACCTGAAGGCATAATACACTTGCAATGTGGCGACTTACACGCAGTGAGTCTCACCGACTTTGCACAAATAAGCACTTGGGGTTCAAACGAATTTGGACAACTTGGATACGATACAAGTACACTTTTTTGCAAATCGTACTCACACAATAGGTGGTGTCAACGATAATGTTTCTTTTTTTGACATTATGGGTGGCGAAGCAAGACCTGCAAAGACAAAAAAACCACGAGAAGATCCCAAACTTTGTGAACTTTCAGCCGTGTTACCTACACTTATAACACAAAAAATCACACGTGTTGTTGCAGGAAAAGATTTTACATTTGCCATAACAGAGAAAGGAACTGCCTATTCTTTTGGAAGAAACAACTATGGACAATTGGCACTTGGTTCGCATGAAGATTGCAATGAACCCATGTTGATTCACTTTTTTGAAGGCAATCGCGTCAATGACATTGTTGCTGGCGGTGCTCACGCCCACGCTGTTTTACTAGATAATGAAGTTTATTCTTGGGGTAGTAACGAGAGAGGACAGTTAGGTCTTAGCTCACTGTTTGAAGAAGTATGTGATTTTGCTGTTCCGCAGCAGATCAATGCTATTATTGAAATGAGAATTAAAAAAATAACAACTGGGTTTAACCATAGTATGGTACTGACACGTAAGTACTGTGGTATGTTACTAACGAGATAGAAAATCATAGGGTGATATCATGGGGCTCAAATGAGTTTGGTCAACTCGGTGTTGGCGATCAAGACGATCGACATGATGTTACGTTGGTCTATGCACTACGTTCTTTGACAATTCTAGATATTTGGTGTTCACATAGTAGTTCTTATGCACTTGCTTCAGATTGGTCACTGTTTGTGTGGGGAAGAAACGATCGTTCTCAACTTGGGTTGGGAGAAACGAC
>JAESGV010000606.1_pt1 | contig 15629 bp, 11 predicted proteins | sample 9269781 | NCBI WGS metagenome assembly JAESGV01 (sample SAMN15741586, study PRJNA653496) | algae metagenome | isolation source: Tildeniella torsiva UHER 1998/13D and co-occurring heterotrophs from... | place: Slovakia: Slovak Paradise National Park, Hrabusice, Kosice Region | collected 2000-01-01 | reverse complement strand
AAAGTCGACGCCGCAAAAGTTTCTCCAAACTCTCATTTCGCCAACGATCTCGGACTAGATTCACTTGACTCCGCAGAAGTTGTTATGGAAGTAGAAAATGAATTCGCTGTTGAAATTCCAGGTTCGTTTTCACATACAGAAAAGTTAACATACGTATAGATGAGGAAGCCTTCAAGTTACAAACTGTAGGGGACTGCGTTCAATATATCAGCCAAAACCCATTGGCAAAGTAAATTATTAACATAATCGAGATCCTATTCTTTAAAATTAAAAAGATGTAAAGTTTAAGCATCTTTCGGGAATATACACGGCATTTGCACCATCTTCTCCGTAATACTGTCCTCATTCGCCGAAAGCGATGGTCTAAGATAGCGACAGTGGACAGTTTGCGAGTCACAAAAAACATGAAAAGCGTCATCGTCGTTCTCTGCCTCATCGTTCTTGCTTTCGCTGCCAACAAGAAGATTGTTATCCACAGCGACAAGGCTCCACCAGCCATTGGCGCATACTCACAAGCCATACAAGTTGCCGACACTATTTACTTGAGTGGGCAAATTGGATTGGTTGGTGACTCAGGCAAACTTATTAGTGACGACGCGCCAACCCAAGCAGACCAAGTAAGCACAGTTTATCGTTCTAATAGTATAGGCGTTAAAAAATATTGGATATGTTCTTGAAGCAGCCGGGCTTAACTACACCAACGTTGTTCAATGCGACGTATTGCTGACCGATATTACCCAGTTCAGTCTTGTAGACACTGTCTATGCCAGACGTGAGTAATAATACCACCTGTACTAACCATGTAGGTTTCAGAGAAGAGCCACCAGCACGCGCAGCTTACGCAGTAGCAGCACTACCAAAAAATGCCAAGGTAGAAATCAAATGTACCGCTTTTGCGAACTAAATTTATTTACACTATTTACATTAAGCAGAGCCAATCAGATTTTGCTCACTTAGAAGTCTTGGTAGCTCATCGGAGCAAAATGGACACATAAGTATCTCAAACTTAGTTTTGGGATTAATAATTGAACTACTCTTCTTCACTGCGCATGCGCTGCAAACAGTATCTTGGCATAACCTACAGTGATGTCTGTTTGCGAGAACACTGTGCCAATACTGCAATACCCAATGATTCAATTCTTCATTGCACGCGCAACATTGGCGCACTTCTAGATCTCTAACGCTTTCATGTAGCGAGTTTGCTGTAATTGTGTCGTCGCTTGCTATCTTTTGTACGACGTATAATGCCTGCTTCCGTTGTTTGTTCATGTGTTTGTTCAAAGATTTCGACTAAAAATAACTTTAAAAAAATTCAAGTTCGCTTGTTTTCAAAGGGACGAGTAACCGATGGAGCAAATTTGACTCTTCAAGGAGCTGTATTCTGATATTTTGAAAATAGCACAGTTTATGATTACATAGTGTCACATTTATAACGGTGATTTGTAGAGTAACTCAATCATCCAAGTGAAGCTTAAGCTAACAAACATTTGACGCTTGAACACTGCGCTTGTATTTCTTAAAAATGAAAAGCCTTTTTTGTCACTATGTCAACATTAAGCTTGAGTAACGCGAAATTGACTCCAGCTGCATCATGCCAGCTTTGCTGAAAGACAAGCTAGAAGTTATTAGCTTGCTGGTGGACAAAGTCAAATCAGAAAGCTGGAAATTTGAATACGACGTTGACAGCGGAGCGCGAAAGCATTTGAAACATTTGTTGGTAGACTTTTTCCCAACTACCAAAAAACAACGAGATGTAAAACAAATTGGAGAAGACGTAATCGACTCAGTGAACGCATGTTTCGAAAAGATGATGCAAGAGTACAAAAGGTTTGTTTTAAATATTTGATGCTAACGTGTAGGTGGTGCGCAGTTGCGAAACAAGAATACATTTTCGACAGAACAGATACAGCAGAAAAACTGACGCTTATGCTGCTGTTATTAATTATTTATGGAAGTATCGACGTTTTGCGGACACAATGCAACGTATGTTTACTGTTATTCCACACTGCAAAAAAAATGTGCTTTTCTCACATGGAAACAAAAAAGCTGCAAAAAGTATCTACTATGGGAAAAATTTTAGACGCTATGTTACCCAAAACATCCGTCACTGTCGTCGAAACAAGCTTTAATAGCGATGATGAACAAGATATTGAAACAGAAAAAGATAAATCGACCAAAACAAAATCGGAAACAATTCTCACACCAAGAGAAACTATGCCATCCACACTAAACTCTCCACGCGAATCTATCCTGTCACATCCAAGCGAATTCAAACAAACACCACGCGAATCAGAGTATATCGAAAATACTTTGCATTCTCCACGTTCTCCTGAAGATCGAGAATTCACAAGTCCCATGAAACGAAGAACAGCCTATTTTGGAGAAACTATCGAGTTACAAGATTTAATCATCGACAGCGCTGATGGCATTGCACTCCCAAAGGCAACACCACGATCACCCAAACAAAAATCACAAAATTCCATCGCACGTTTCATTCTCATGGAAACTCACTTTTTGTACAAATTGATGGAATTAACATACGATAAAGAGAACAAACTACGAAACGAACAATATTTTGATTGGGATGATATTAACGATTTATGTTGGACACCCGGATTCGTTGAACGATTTCTAGATATGGAAGAATCACGATTTTCACGCGTGTTTGCCATGGAAGAACATTACAGTGAATTATTACGTTTAATCAATGGAACGACTATTGGACATTCCATACACGTACGTCCAGAAGAAAAACAACAAGTAGAAAATTTATGTTTACAATTTGCAAAACAATGGAAAACTTATTTTGATCGATCGGGAGGACTGTTTGGCATATTTGGTTTTTTGACAATTTATTTCTACTTTGATCAACCAATACGTTTACATTTCCTATGTTTGGCACTTGTAGGAGTGGTGTTTACTTATACATGCAATTGTTTGGCACAAGTGTACCACGCAGTGATTGTGTGCTCTGTACCGATACTATTACTGATTTTACATCATTTAACGAGTTTGGTACTTGTAAATCGGACTAAACAAATGTCAAGAAAGAATCCATATCGGAATCAAATACCAAGACGTGATGCACATTGTGATATCATTCGTTCCAACAAAAAGAAACGCACGTCATGCTTGAGAATATTCAAAGGATATTTCAGTTTCGCGGCATTACATAGTTTCGCGTTTGTTATCGTTGTTGCAGTGTTACTGTGTCTCGTCACAGTGTTACTACTCAGCGTCGCCATAAACGAATCGGCAACGGAAGCACAACGATTTATTTTCCAGTACAGCGCTGGCATGAGATCCTATTCTACAATCGATCAAGTCGAAGACAGTTTCCCACTAGGAATCGAAATTGTTAAAATTACTTTGGCGTTTTGTATCTTTGCGATCATGTGGTTCATCGCTATCGTTACTTTTTTATCCATATCTCCATTTGTTGTACAATTCGTAGCCAGTTTGGTAGCATTTGTACGAACATTATTTATGCGAACGCATCGTATACATACATGGGACCAGTTCTGTGTCAAGTTACAAGATCCTGATACGATTTTTATTCATTTTGCAACAAAGTTGTTGTGTCTTGATGAAAAAGTGACAGACAAGTCAACCGAGGAGGAACGATTACAAATCGAGTGGTGTTGGGCAACAGTTTGGAATTCGATCATTGACGATTTTTATATCAACTACAAAGTGTCTAAAGATGAAAAAGCAAGTTTATCGTATGCTTTGAAAGATCCTAGTGGTGGAACTGAAGAATCTCCATTCGCGATACTCAAGAGACCTGATTTGAGCATAAAACCAGGTGACTCACAAGTGATTTACCAACTATGTACATTTATGAACACGTTGTGGATGAACATTCCACGAGGAAGTAACGTTACTGTTGAAAACATGAAACGATTAGTGTTAATGACACCTGTCGCAAGAGATCGAGTGTTATACACTTGGAAAGAGTTGGTCAAGCCGGCAAACACTGATTACAGTTTCTTACGAACATTAATTGTAAAACATCAACATGAGTGGCATAATTGGAAAGATCGGCAATTTCCGCAAGGAAACAAATTACGTAACACTGTTAATTATATTGAATCAAAAGTCATGGCAGGAATAGATATCACTGGACATCAAATCAGGAAACAATTAACAGCATCCTATGTCAAAGATCAAATTTGTCAATGGGCATCTTCTCGGTATCGTTCCGTGTACAAAACAACTAGTGGATTTTTAAAAACTGCAAAAGCACTACAAGTATTGTTACAAATACAAAATGTTCTCCTGAAACAGAAACAACGTGATGATTTGGTTCAAGAAAAATTTTCCTATATTATTGGAGCGTTAGCGTACGATGAAAAGCTGTGGAATATGGCTGTAAATTATAGTCAACTTTCCAAACAAGATCGGGAAAAAAGTACAGCAGAACATGATGACTATGTGAGCGCGTTCACAAAAATTTGTAAAGAAGATACAACGGGAGTGTTAAAAATTGCACACTTGGAAGCAACGAGTACACAAGATGCCGATTTTCAACATGAAGGATATGCGTTACGCGCATCGACGAAACGGTTCGAAGATGATTCCAATGATGAGTATTCGGACTTGGTTGAAACGTTGGAAGATACGCATGAAGAATATATCTATTCGTCGGTACTTCAACAATGGAGAAAAGATAAAGATAGTATGAGTAACATGTACAAAATTCAAGCGCATGGTTGTTTCTCGTTACTTTCAAATTCGGATCGTGCGAGTAATTTGGCATTCATGTCACAGTTTTTCGATGGTGGTGTATGCGCGTTTGCCGATGTTGATATGGATATCAATCTTTGTCAATGTCTATTTGTACCGAATCTTTTGCAAGAGTTTGAGGATGATCGCGTGAAAGTGCTTAGCCTACCGTGCTACACATACACTTCACAATGGTCACTTACCGCATTTGCCGCAGCGTTATCGCAACGCGTATACACAACCATGTTCCATCGCGCATATTCATTCATCAATAGAAGAATGTTTTTCGGTGCACCAAATATCATGAACGGATTCTGGATGCAATTCTCAGTTGGCACTCAAAAACTCAGTTACACACTCGATGACATCTATACTGGTGTAGATACCACTTTACGAGGAGGATTCAACAAACATGTTGACTATTTTGAATTACAAAAAGCAACTGATGTTTGTATGTTACTTGCGACAAGGTTGACTAGATCTTTTGCAAGTGGTACTGCACAATTTGCAATTTCAAGATATGCCAAGTGGATCATGTCGAGTGCACGATTTACCTATTTTGAAAAGTTTGTATTTTGTTACAAGATTTTTAATTCGACTCTTCGATCGGCTGTCATACTTGTGAGTACAATTGCCGTTCAACATTGTACAAATATCATTTTCACACTATTGACCATCTTACTGCATATCATGCGAGATGAAGAATCACCATTGCTCACGACCATGTTGAACAAATTAACATCAAATACGAGACTCATCGTTCGTGCGCAATCGTTGATCCATGTTCTACTTTTACTTGATTTTATGGAATTTTTTCAAGTGTTACTAGAGAAGGGATTTTTCCGCGGATTGTGGAAATTCACCAGTCGTTGGTTTGTCATGATCTTTTATCACGTTTTTCATTTCACCAATTTGACATTTTATTTTGTCAATGGACTATCAGTTCGTTACGTTACTACTGAACAAGATGAAAGTGATTTTACGGATCTGATAAGTGATACAATCAAAGAAGAAGAAGATTCTGAAATAGAAACCAAGAAAGAAGAACTTGTAAAGAATACAAGCAACTATGGTGTCAATACAGGTGACGCTGTACATGATGCCATCGGTCACAAGAATTTACTAGATTTGTACCAAACGTATAACCAAACGCATTTTATGGCTGCTGTCTTTTTATTGTTACTAGACGTAACCAATATCATGACAGACTTTTATCCTCCCTATTTATCATTCAAAACTATTATCGCGTTAATTCTCGTTTGGGCGCCATTTATTTATAACAATGGTTCTTTCACAACAAGTATCGCGTATCGTACTTGGGTCGTGTTGTACTCGGAAGATACTTGGATCATAAAAACATGGATCGTCAAGCATTGTTCCATACAGCGACTCTCACGTTTGATCGCGCACAATTATTATCGGAAACAATTAATTCTCGAGTATGATAATAGTTTAGACCAAAACGAAACAAGAAATATTGAACTCGATTTGGATTTGACTATGCACTTGGAAGTACGACGCGATTCTGTAGAAGATCATCATGACAAGATGCGCGACCATATGAAACTAAAAAGTAACAAGCATCAACAAATGTTAACGTTGATGGATCACACACCTGATGAAAGAAGAAAAGGAGGAATCAAAAATATGATTATTGAGAATGTCAAATGGTACGCGAATAGAATTCCCATGTTCATCAATCGTATACTACTACTCGGTGAACAAATCGTTCTACTCGCGTTACTGACATTATGCAAATATTTTTCCTATTTTATTCTATTACTCAAGATTCTATTTCCATCGGCGCCACCAGATTATGAACAAATCTATCGAAATAATTACGAACGCGTGACATTAAATGTACGATTAAATAATATCGAACGAGCACAACAACCCATTAAAAAGAAGAAAAAGAAAGAAACAGCAATTGAAGCATTAGATCGTATGAGAGAGGAGAAAAATGCGTTAATTGAAAAACAAAGAAAAAATTTGGAAAAACTTTCTTGTCATACGGATGGGTATACGCGATTGTTACGGCAACGAAGATCGAGTGAAGAACCGTTAAATGTTTCAGTCATGTTACGGAAAAAGTTTTCGAGTGAGATGGTTCTGGATACGAACACGATTGTATTGTCGACGAATGAGTATGGTACAAGTGAACTTGGTGAACATGCAGAAGAAATTTCTGAATCATTGCATGATTCAAAATTCAAAATGGAGAAACTTGTAACTAGATCCTCGTTAGGCGAGAATCCAAATCACATGCGCAAGAAACCACCATCCGTTGCCAATTTACGATTAGATATTGCATCACATAACGAATCCAAATATCACAACAAATCGCTAAGTCACATTGATCAAATACAATCGGACTCTCCAGTAGCATCAGAAGGTGTTACAAAACCTCGTTCACGATCACTAAAAAGTCACATTCGACAACATTCGAACCAATTGGAACACTCATTGGAAAAACCAGAATTGGAATTTCATTACACGTCCGATTCTGATAAATGTAAATTGACCATTGCGAGATATGTACAAATGTACGATAATGTACCAGTACAAGAACTCGATACGCCAGAAAAACTAGATTGGCTTTTGGAAAAAATTGAAAATTTCCCACCTCAACTCATTCACGAAGTCTACTTGCAAGCACCAGAAAAGTCACAACCACTCATCGTCAAACTCATGGATGATTTAGATTTGTATCGATTCGTGTTAATGTACCGACAACGTTCCATAGAAACTACTGATCATGTTGCAAAATTGTTACGTATTCACAAACAAGGTGATTCCGAGTTTATAAAAGATAAAGATTTTGCCAGTATGACATTTTCCAAATTGCAAAAGGAAATTGCCGATGAATTGGAATTAAAAAGTCCAATTGCCGAAGCAACTGATGGTGGTTTGATATTTGAACTTATTGATCAAATCAAAATGGCATGTTTGTTCATGTGTGATGAGTACCGAGCTGCGTTTTGTAGAATCATGTTTGAGCCGATTGAAATGTCCAATTTACGAAGAAATTTAATGACAAGTGAAGTTGCGCACATGTGTGCGGATTTGATTTTGCAAAATGTTGGAATTTCGGAATTGTTGTTAATTAGAGCAAGAGATTATTATATTTATGCAAAAGAGATTATGGTGCATGAAGAACTTGAAGCGCCAGATCGATGTCCTGCTTGTCGAGCACGTGGTGGAACATTTGATCGTTTTACGCGCGTAGAAGCCGCGTTGAAACATGCTATTTCTGTTACATCTCGATTTGTTGCGTTAAAAGAAACAAAACCTGTACATAAACCAAAATCTATTTTGAAAAAAGAGCCGACGAAAAAGAAGAAGGTAACAAAGCAAACGACGCAGTATTTGCATCGTAGAAAGAGTGTTGTTGCACAAAATGCAGAACATCGGCTTGTACAAGATTTTGTAGATCAACACTTTCCTCTGCAAGATGATGAGTTGGTTCTTTCCATGTATGAAGATGAGCAGTATGATCATGAAAGAGATCGTGCAACGTTGGCAAATAGAAATAGATTTATTAGAGAGTTGATCGAATTACTCCATGAAAGAATTGATGCTGAGAATTTGGCATCATTACTACGAGAATGTGAAATAATGTACAAAGATGTTGTGAAAATTAGAGCTACTTTGAGCGGAACTCATCTAAGACAGTGTACCAACTATACTACGGAAAGAAAAGTAATGTTTTTACTTAATTGATAAATAGGTTGTATAATACAGCAAATTGTTTATTTTGAACGTTCATTTAGTACATTGGCGATTTCTTGGATCATTTTGTTGGAAATGTTTGTACTAGCAAAACTAATTCTGTCAATAGACTTGTTAATGGAGAGCATATGGATTAAATATTTTCCACTAGCGTCAGTAACACCTCTACACATACTAATGTTCAAGCTCTTCAGTGTAGAGTTGCCAGGTACTTTGAAGAGCGGCACAGGTGCAGCTGGAACAACCGGTTTCTCCTCTTCTATTGGTTGTACATCAATTTTAGGTGGCTCTGGTTTTGCACCCTTCTTAAGAGGCGCCTTAGTCGGTGTAGGTGATGGATTTCGTGATGAGCCTCTACTGTCTTTCTTTGGATTGAGTAGGACAGGATCTATCACTTCTGGAGGAGCGAAACGTTCACAGCGACTCTCCCACTCCAATAATGTCACCCCAGTCGTGTTTGTAGTGCTACTAGGTTGATTAGCTACAGGTGTTTTAGCTGGAGGTTTTTTAGTTGTCGCTGCCTTCTTTGAATCTGGTGGTGGTTGAAGGTGCTGTGGCAGAGGAGGAAGGGCAAAGTTGGGATGTTCACTCTGTACAGGAGTAGGATTTTTCGAATGCGAGGGAGTTGAGGGTGTAGGAGCTAACTGCTCTTTTGGTAAGTTAAATATTCCATAGTGGCTCTTATACACGCTTTCTCGCAACTTGGTAAATTCTTGTTCTGTGAACAGTTCAACAGGAGTTAAGTTTTTGCATAACTCTTTTACTCCATTATCCGATATTGAATTCATTGCCAAACTTAATATTTTGAGTTTTTGATTTGACAATAACGCTTTCCCTAGTGCTGCTGCTCCATCATCAGAGATGTTGTTTCCAAATAAATTAAGTGATATCAAAGTGCTATTGTCGGCTAAATACGTCGCTAGCTGAACTGCGTGCTCATTATTTAAATCACATCCTCGCAGTGAAATATGAACAGCTAAGAAGGTAAGTGCTAGAAGAAATGCTTACCTGATGTACAAAATATAGGTCCCAATGGAGCTCCAATGAATAATTGATTTAGCATCTCCTCCTGGAAGTCGTTTTTCGTTTCAAGTTGAGGCTTAAGGGTTTTCTTTGGAGGTGCTTTAGGAGCTTGTTTCCCTCCTTTTTTGTCTTCAACTTGTTCAGGCTCTGGCTGTTTCTCTTGAAGCCATGGATTTGTAGGTTTAATTGCGTTTATCATATTATTCAGTTCATCTCTATTTAGCGCTTTCCTATCGATATCTTCGTATTCTGGTTTGAATGGATTCATTTCTATGCTCAAGTGTCGTAATGTTTTCCGATATCCAAGCGCTGTGCAGAGCAGCCGTAGCGCTCGAAGACTTAATCCACATGAAACGAGTTTGATATTTTTCAAGTTGAATTGTACTGTAGAAATTGCTTTTGAAACGGCGAGTACATCAATCAATGCTAATCGTTCTCTCATCTGTCGAATTATAAACTCGCTCTGAAGTTTAGCAACTTCTTCGTCGTCAAGCTCAGCAAACTCTTCTATTTTTACGGGCTTCAACTCATCTTCTTTGGGTATATCATTAGTATCTGTAGCTTCTTCATTCTTATTTTCCTCGTCTTCTTCATCAGTCGAGTAATTAGTAGCGAAATCACCGTTCAAATCTTTGTCATCTTCCTCGTTGGGATCGCGATGGATGTACAAGTATATTCCATAGATTATTTCTTGTCGAGGACTACGATCTAGTAACTCGCTCCATGCCATGTAGTCTTTTCGTACATCTCCAGTGGACTCGAAATCTTCCTCTATCATAAGTGATACCACTGTTGCTGAGTCGCTATCTTGTCAACTTCGAAACTAAGCAAATGAATAGGTACCAGAAGATGTTTGAACCACTACGTACAAACAAAATCTTGGAGATTTGAATCTATGGGACCAACAGAAGATAAACTCTTTTGAGATGTTGATAATACCATTTGGACTTGTCTTTAATGCACTACGTTACGAATTAAATTCATCAACATAATCATCGCGTGAAATATTCCTCTTCATCATTTTGATCATGATTGCTTCCAAGTCATTAATTCTTGATTATCAAAGTTGGCGTCAACGTTGTCTTTTCCTAATCGTCTGTACTTTGCAACGTTGCAGGAGTTCATAAATTACGATTTATTTTGATGCAAACAAAGCAATAAAAGGATCTAAAATTGGAGAAGCAATTGATGTGGTTCGTTACAGAAGACAGTTGAATGTAACCAGACTGCAAAAGAAGCAAAGTAACTGAGCTATGTTGCTGCTGCACCAGTTGAGCTTGTCGCGGATTTTCAGGAGTTTTTGTACTGGAAACGTTCACATGTCGCAACATCTTCTCGCTCTTTTGCTCCTAGCAGCGAGTGTTACTGCTGTTTGGCAGCAAGTGTATAAAGACAAAAGTGCAACCAGTAGCGTCAAGGTATCACTCACAACAGCTGCAACTTCATGGGACTACGAGTCTGAAAATCATTTTAAAAATATTGATTGGGTACCAAGTGTAATGGTCGATGAACAAAAGAAAGAAATCGTAATGATAGTGCGAGACTATGATGGCTACCACTTGGTTCGTGTTAACATGGAGACTGGAAAATCACTATCAAGTTATCGTATGTCTTCTGTCTACCGAGGTGCACTCGAGTCGTACGCGTTGGTAAACGCACAAAACATGAGTGTACTTATCGCATCATGGTCATACAAAGCCGGATGGTCCAGTGAATGCAATTCCACTGTTTCTGGATTTGACACTGCAACTGGTAGTAAACTTTTCGACTACCAATTTGCATGCTCTACAAGTTGGTACGAATGGGACCGTCAGGTAGCGTTAAGCAAAGATGGAACAAAAATATTTGTCCAAGAAATGATTTCCAAACCAGGTTCCGTGAAGACAACAGAATATGAACTTAATGCGTACGCATTCCCATTCCCAAAGGGCGCCATGTTGTGGAAGACAAAACTCACTGATGATACAAGACCATTTAGACCCTATGTAATTGTTGACGATGACAACAAAAAGATTTACGCGACTACAGGAAAGAAGGTCTTCCAATTGAACACTGAAACTGGAAATATTGAGAACCAACTTTCTACAACAAATCCAAGAACCACAATACTCAATCCAGAGGGAAATGTTGTCTACCATTTCACCAATGACGAAAACTATAATCATTGTTATTTGAGTGCGCATGATCAATCTACATTTAAAACACTTTATGAAAAAGAAGTACCTCTATGTGCTAACAGAGCGTTGTACGCTGATTCTGTACTTGTTTCCGTGTCAAGAACAATGGGTAACCAAATTAGTGTTAAAGATGGCTCGGTATTTGGTCAAGTTTCGTTTTCATGTAACGACACTATGGGAAAGGTTGCTACATTTGTTCAAGATACTACTGTTGTAGCGTACGCTTGTACAAGAGATAACTCATTCACTACATGGGACCTGAAGACAGGACAACAAAATAGCGTACAACTCGGCTTTTCTATTGTTTCTGTGATCAGTGATGAGATGAGAAGAATCTTTGCTTGTGGGTATGGCGATAGTAAGTCAAGCGTTGCATGCTCTATGCGCATGCTCAGCAAATAAATGTACGATAAAACTAATTTATTGTAAAAATTCAAACAATCGCATCACGTTCATGGTCTTCTTCGACATTGATGTTGTATTCCATGGTGACATAGCACGGAACACAAACTATTTTCTTTTACTGCTTCAAAAGATGCGAACGAGTTGCAGTTTTACATTTCAAACGTGCACCATACAAAAAGTTGAACGTAACAGACAAAGTGTATTTTGGAGAACCTTCGCGAGTAGCGAACCGTTCACTCCTAGAAACAATATTTTTCGAGTTAAGGTTATCGACTACTCTGCTACGGGAACCAATAACAGTGGATTTTGCATAGGCAACAACAAACAACAAATATAGAGACTCAGAAATAGGTATGGGTGTTTTTCTTGGCGGAGTGAAAGATATTGGATTGTCATGGTCTATGAACGCAAGAGGCAATCTATTGCACAGTGGCGTCAACACCTTTGGTGCTGCGCGGCTAGAAAGATTCATGCAAAAAGGCTCGATTGTTGAAGTTTTGCTACATTTTTCTACTGCTGAGTACGATTCTTTTTAAACGGTGATCCCATTGGATTATTCACTGTCTCGTTAGCTGACAAAATTTATCCTGCTGTTTCATCAATGGGAAATTTTACATTTGAGCAAGTTGAGTAAAACAAGTTGCAAAAGGCATTCAGCACTCGCTATTCCCGTGTTGTCTCCAATCACGGTACTAAACGAGCTCGAGAATATTCATACGTAAACTCGATGCACTTGTAAATATACAAGATTGCATGCCCATTTGCGAAAAGTTAACTGAGATTCTTTTGCTTTATTGCAGGTGGGGTTGCCACCGAATCAAAAATTATAATTCACGCCATCTTGCGATGACGCAGCGGATACTTTCGAGCGTGCAATGAAAGCCTCACACTGGCTTTGTCGTCTTATTGATCACGACAAAGCTAAATTCAGGTAAGTTTGGTGTTTTAGTGCCGAGAGTTGTGTACTTATGCGCCTGAGAGTGGTGAATTGTTGTTGGTTGATTATGGTACAAAGATGATCATGAATTCTTACACACTTTGTGATCAAGTTGATTTTAAGTATCAATATCATTAGGAAAACGAAGTATCGTGTAGCACATTATTTAATTTTTGTATTTGTTGCAAAAAAAAGTCGATGTGCGTTCATTAGAGCAAAATGGCTGCATTAATTTTTTCCAATCACTATTTATGATTTAAACTGGCGCACTCAAGTTTTGCTTAGTAGATGCAATGCTATCTCGAAGTAAAATCGACTCGTGCTTCAATTTTAGTGAATGCTCATTAACACTAATAATTAGTGTAAGCCAAAAAGAACATACACTCGTAAGTTATTGACTATCTCTTGCTCCGATCCACTTTTATCTAATAAATTTTTTGTATCTGTAATGATTTCGCTAACATCTCGCGTATCAGAATTTACACTATCGTTCTGCACTAAAATCGCCTTAATATCCTCTTCCAACTGTTGAGTAGTTATTTGTACCATTCTCTTTTCGTACGGACAACCTGGAACAGTTGAGCCGTTAACTGATATGTGACAGGTGACATTGCAAAACAAGCAGAGACCAAGAACAAGTTATATTATCTTACGCAAAACGCAACTTGTTTACACCTCCACCAAAAGATACTAAGGATTTCTATACGAAAAATTTGCTAAAATGGACTTGTGTGGCTCATCTGACCCAGTGACGAAAGAAATCGATACCTTCTTGCAAGAGTCAGGAAGAGAAGAGAAAAAAACTGTAAAATTGCTCCTGCTTGGAGCCGGAGAGTCAGGTACGCGCAAAAATATGCGTTTAACATTTAGGAAAATCGACAATCTTTAAACAAATGAAAATTCTGCACTCGAATCCATACGATGAGCAAGAACTTAGAACATACAAACACGTTATTTACAGAAATATTTTGGACGCTATTCGTACTTTGATCGATAACACTAAAAAACTGGGTATCCCTTTTGAGAATGCAGAAACCGGAAAAGCAGCAGAAGACTTGGAAAAAATTCCAGAAAGCTCTATTGTCTCAACTGGTGTCGAATCGCTAATCACTCCTACAATGGGACAACAAATCAAAACGGTGTGGAAAGATGGAGGAATTCAAAACTGCTTCAATCAACGAAACAAGTTCCAATTGATCGACTCTGCAGAATATTATTTGAACGATATTGGTACGTCGCAGTAACGCGTGAACTAACTTTTAGAACGTTTGAGTGCACCAAGTTATGTCCCATCACAACAAGATGTTTTGCGATCGCGTATGAAGACGGTTGGTATTGTCGAAGCCGATTTTTTGATTGATAAGTTTAAATTCAAAATGGTAGACGTTGGAGGCCAACGTAACGAAAGACGTAAATGGATCCACGCGTATGTTTTTATCTTTGTAATATTAACAACATAGTTTCGATGAAGTCACTGCAATCATTTTTGTTACTTCCCTAAGTGAATATGATCAAAAACTTTTCGAAAACGATCAAAATTGGCGTATGCATGAATCTGTAATGTTATTTGAAGAAATGTGTAACAGCAAGTTCTTAAAGAACACTGCCATGTTACTGTTCTTCAACAAGAAAGATTTGTTTGATGAAAAGATTAAACGAGTCACACCTGCCATTTGCTACGAAGACTATACAGGCGGAAACGATCCAGACAAGGCACTTGATTTTATTCAGAAAAAGTTTTTGGAAAAGAATAAGAATACTTCGCGATCGATCTTCCACAAGGTAACACAAGCCACAGACACAAAGAATATTGAAACTGTGTTTAACACAGCTAAAGTTGTAATTCTAAGAGCGAACATGGGCGGTATGCAATAAACTAGTCCTACTTTTTTACTTGCCTCTTTTTAGCCTCATGTTGGTGGTTTGTAATTTGTGACGTGTGATTGTTTGTGACAGAAGTATCATCTAACGAAATAATGAGTGAGCAAGCACCTGTCGTTAGCGAGTATAGATCTCGTGTATGGATGACCGGATGGCTAACAAAACAAGGTCAACGTGTAAAAAGCTGGAAAAAAAGATGTAAGACGGCATGACAGTAACTGACAAATAGTCTTTTATTTGCGTGGCAGCCAACTCGAATATCACAAAAATGAACTCGGAACAGAGGCAGAAGCACTCGGAAAAATGTATCTCACAAACAAGTGCATTATTAAATATGCTGGCGAGGTAGCCGATGTAGACATAAACGATCGTAATATTGACGACGATGACAGCGACGGTGACGAATCCACGTCAAGTACTCAAAATGAAAACAAACGCGACGATGGAAGTTTTGGTTTTAAATTTTTTGTCAAAGATGAAGATAGAAGTTTGATCATGGCCGCGCAAACATATGATGAAGCAAAAGAGTGGATACGGTGTTTAAAAAATGCAGTGAACGTCGAACAGTATTTTGAAGACTCTAAAAAATATCGTTTTCAAATACCACTCGTTGGGGTAGTTCGCGTCATGGTAGAAGATACCTCGCCCAACGATCTCGTACTAAAAAACGAATGGATCGCAGGTGATGCCATGCGCGCGTTCACAGACGCAGTTTTGAAGAGAAATCTAGTTCCCATAACTCGACTTTCAAT
>JAESGV010000605.1_pt1 | contig 15650 bp, 12 predicted proteins | sample 9269781 | NCBI WGS metagenome assembly JAESGV01 (sample SAMN15741586, study PRJNA653496) | algae metagenome | isolation source: Tildeniella torsiva UHER 1998/13D and co-occurring heterotrophs from... | place: Slovakia: Slovak Paradise National Park, Hrabusice, Kosice Region | collected 2000-01-01 | reverse complement strand
GAAGCATAGAACAACACAGAAGCATCGAAATTCACAAACCTTTTGGGTACCATGTTCTACTGTGGAAGACATGGTGCACACCCAAGACCATTTATTTTTAAAACAACAGGACCAAGTTTCCACAACAACATCCCCTCACTCCCGGTGTGCGCATAGCCACAATGAGTGTAGTTCGAATAACTCGGTGGTTAGCCACCGAGAATAAACTTTCCCTATTTATTTTATTATTATTGGTCGATTTACAAAGAAAAACTAGCCGTTGCCAAACTCACAAAAAATACGACCTTATGTATTCATAGCTGCGAGTACATCATCTGTAAACGCACAACAAGCAGAAGAAAATATTAACTAGACACATTCGTTCAGGATATTCCATTTATTTAAAAGTAACATTGTCCGTCACATGCGTCACACTTGTTGCGGAAATGTACGTCGGTGAGATCACATGGACCAAACGCACCGAACGCACCTTTGCCTCCACATTTTTGACAAACAATTTGCCTAGTTGTGGTTTTTTGACCATGACATACAGGGCATTGCGTTTTGAAGTGAAAGTCGTCAAGGGGACATGGACGACCAAACGCAGAGAATCCTCCTAATCCTCCACATTTTGGACAAAGACCAGCACCGTGCGTTCCAACATATGTTGTCTGCATGTGAATGTTTTGTGGAGGTTGTTGCACAGGAGACGTGTAGCCTCCTTGTTGCGTGGTGTAAACATGTTGTGGAGGTGGCGATTGATGAGGAGAATAGTTTTGTGGAGGTTGTTGCTGCACGGGAGAAGTGTATCCTCCTTGTTGCGTGGTGTAAGCATGTTGTGGAGGTGGCGAGTAACTAGGTTGCGTGTACATTTGCTGCGGTAAATTAACATTCATTCCAAACCCTTGTGGTTGTGAAATATTCATATTCACTTGTGGCGATCTTTGGTATTGATTGATGTCACCTTGTAGACCAGCAATAGTCACATGAATGTGGTCTGGTTGGTCTCGGAATCCACCTACCTGTAAGTTTGGTTCCAAACTAATGTACTTTCCGAGATGGGTACGTAACGCGCACAAAGCACCCCAATTTGGGATAATGTTTGTGGATTGAAAGTTCGCACCATCGATGATCGTGAAAGTTTCTAGATCGGAGAATTGGTCACGATTACACACTACACTAGAGTTGTAATCGGCGCATAAAAACTTTCCATGTGGTCCTCTCAAACCTATTCGATCGCCGTAATGAACATCACGGCCGAATGGTTTATCTTTGCTTTCGACGATAAAAGTCTCGTACTGGCCAGGGTGATCTTTGTGAGCAGATAATCGATCGTATTGTTCGGAGCTGAGATACTTGTTTGTGTTTAATGATTTCAAATGAACTTTGTCTCCTACACGTAGCGGCGTTGTTGACATGTTATGTGAGACGCCCATGCCGAAATTCATTCCTCCTATATCCACACCACCTAAGCCAAAGTTGATGTTCATTGTTCTAGATAGCTACGTATCAAAATCAAATAGAAACGAGTTGACAACCCGATTTAGCTACAGTAATGCTTGTCATAACAAGTTTAACATGACAACGAGAGTTCAATTGAAAACAAACTATGACTTCACAGAGATTTAATAATCGTACATTGTTCTTTGTTACATCGTTAATCTTTTGATAAAGCTTTTGTCATCTTGCAACATGCGATTGGCTAGTGCTAAGCTGATAAGCACCAGAAATACTGCTACGGTGACCAAATAACATGATCTTGATTTGGATGGTGGCGCATATAATTTCGGAGTGAATGAAACGGGTACAATCTTGTCAATTCTTTCGGTTAATTGTTCAATGGACACTTCTTTTGTTTCCGTTGGAAAAGTTGTGGCTGTACGTAATGTATCGGCATGTGAAGCCGATTTAGGTGATTCAGCTTTGGTAGAAGCTGGGTGATTATCGAGATCTAACTTCTCGATAGGAAGCTAAGTGTTATGGTACAATAAAAACTGTATCATACTGATAATTCACACTTTACCATTTCTGCTAGCATTTTTTCTTCAGCGATTTGCTTTTTGATTTCACTAAGACGTTGTGGCTTAATTGGCATTAAACGGTTTTCGATGATGAGGCTTTAGTTGTTTGGTTTGAAAGTGTTTCGAAGAGTTGACAGGCCGAATTGGGACAACTAGATTGATCAACTCAAGATAGCTATTTTAAAGGTGACACCTGTACAATTATAACTATACTCAAATGTTCGTTGATATCTGTCTTTGATCGTCGTTGCAGAGATCCTATGCAACCACCACAGCTGGTTAAACCTTTGTAGTTACTCCGAGCGAGCAAGGACGATGTTTCAAGTTCTTTTTAACCACGCGAGTAAACTATACCAACCTAACGATACGGTACTAGCTGGCAACGAAGCTTTTTACAAATTATACTGTACCTTTTATAGTACTGACTGTAAAACAGAGTACGTTTTTCATGAAGAGAATTAGTTTAAAATCACCGCGAAATTATAAGAATGAAGACCATCATCGTTGGCTGCTTGGTGCTTCTCGTAGCGCTAGTGATAGCTAAGGCTGCACCAAAGCCTGCTGTCAAAGCTAAGCCTGGATCACCTAGAGCACCAAGAGCTGCTCCAGTAAATGGACCTAGTGTACAGCTCCAAGTAAACAATAAGAAGGTTGTCGTACCGCAACAATGTTTGGAAAATGCAGTCAAACTTTGTGCCTCTCATGATACTAAGAACGAGGAAACATTTGGAAGATTTGCATATGCTACGGCCCAAATCAACCAAGTTAAAGCAGCAGCTAAACAGTGGCAACCTAGACATAACAAGTTCAGTACAACATCGCTAGAAAAGATGAAATACATGAACGGAGTAAAACCAGTGCCACCAAGTGAGCAACCTAAAGTTCACAAAGCAAGCACTCGTCGTAAACTACACCAAGCTCTACCAGACGAGTTCGACAGTCGCAAGAAGTGGCCAGATTGTATCTCGCCAATTTTGGATCAAGGTCATTGCGGAAGGTATGTTTGTAATATTACTGTTTCTCACCAACTAAAGCTGCTGGGCATTTGCCGGAGCAACTGTTCTAAATGATCGTATTTGCATCCAAGGAGCAGGCAAAGGTGTTAAAGTCTCAATTCAAGACCAAATCAGTTGCAACAAACTAGGAATCAGCTCTGGTTGCGATGGAGGAAGTCCAATTTATTTCTTCAAATACGCGAATCTTACTGGTGTAGTAGGAGACAGCTGTAATAATTACAAGAGCGCTGGCAACAACGGACAACCTGATTTGGCTTGCCCAGCAAATTGCGATGATGGAAAGACACCTGTTTCAGCAACGACAAGATATCATTCAACTATGGCAGAGTATTTCAAATCGGTTAACGACATTAAGACCGAGATCATGACTAATGGTCCAGTAACAATGACTATTAACGTTTACTCCGATTTGATGTTCTATTCTAAGGGAGTTTACTCCCACGCCGTAACCAAGGAGTTAGGTCTTCATGGCGTTCGTTGCGTAGGATGGGGCAAAGATAAGACGAGCGGAAAGAACTACTGGATCATTGCTAATAGGTATGCGATTTTTTTTGTTAATTAACGTCTACAGCTGGGGTACTTCATGGGGACAAGATGGATACGTATGGTAAGCAGTCACGGTAGCATCTAACTTTATTCTAGGCTAGCAGAAGGTGATTCATTGGCTGAGTCGCAAATCGTAGCAGCGAAGTTTACTAAAACTGGAACAGGTCCAGCGGCTACTCCAGGACCACCACCAGCTCCATGGACTACTATCGGTCCAAAACCACCAGGTGCGCCAGTTGCTGGTCCAGCTGTTCCAGCTGCTCCAGTAGCAACCAACAAAGTAGTCTCTCCATGGACTACCTTACCACTAAAGGCTGCCACGTTAAAACCACAAGCTCCATGGTCAACAGCTAAGCCAAACGCAATTCAAAAGGTAAAGCTCGTCAGTCCCAAGAAGAAATAAATCTAGCTAAATTCTTAAAATGGCACTGTTGTAATTCGTGACGTTTAACATCTTAATGGAAGACGCTGCGCGGCTTCTACATGATGAAGAGTCTTCGGTCAAGTCATCGTTGTTGCTACGTTATTACAGATTTCGAGCAATATTTTTGTTAGATGCAGCGAAGCAGAGATATAAATGGAGGACAAACATCACACAAGTTGTACTGCCATTGATAGTACTATTGGTACCGTTATTTGTATACTGGACAGACCCACGTACGTTCCCAGTGCGAGACTAACATTTAGAAATCCCAAGAAATAGATCTTATTTTTACTTTTCAGTGGAAAGTGAACAAAAACTACCTGACGACTATCGTATTATTGGACAACACGTTTCAGATTATTTTATATTCAGACGAGGAAGTTGTTGTACTCGAAAAAGCAACAGTTCAGTAATTGTCCCTTGTGTCGGCGACCTACAAACTCTGGGAGTAGTCGCCGCACCAGGAAACATCTCACAATCAATCATCGATCATATTTACTACTACAACACGATCACTGACTGCTCAAAATCACCTGTACCTCGTAATTACCCGAATGCCGACGCTCTAGATGATATTTTATTCGATCGGCAACAACTGTTCAAAACGTGTCGCGAAACGAATCCATATTACACATGTATGGCACAATGTGTGGACAAATATGATCCACAAATATGTTTGAGCCTCGTAGCAGGTGTAGTTTTCCATAAACTCACCGATACGACGTACTCGTTCGACATACAGTACCAACCATCTCGGTATTACATTTATCGTGATACTTTTTACATGCGGTACGCAGCCATCATAAGTCACGCGATTTGGCGTATGACCGGTAATTACAACGGTGTCAACGCATTCACATTCGTGAGAGCTATGCAATTCCCAACACTCAAGTCCAAAGAGAATGAACAATCTACCATGGATACATCTCTAGCGGTGGCATTAGCATCATTCTTGTTTTTGCCACTCGCACTACAGTTTTTATTCCCCATGTACCTGTCTGATCGTGTTCAAGAGGACAAGTCAACCACGCGTGAATATTTGAAAATGTTTGGTGTTACCACACTCAGTAGTGATGCAGTGCAGTACTTGTTTGACTATCTGTTGTATCTCGCAGTAGTTTTCTTCACTATAGTCGTAGGACTTTCTTCTGGATATGCATTTTTCAAATTGGGAAATCCATCTCATTACATTGTTTTGTTTATGATTTGGGGACATACACAAATCGCTCTAGCGAATGTGTTGCGGCATGTTGTTCGCACAAACGCGAATACTGCTGCTGTACTAGGTTATGTGTACATATTAGCGAGTATGGTCGTAGCAGGAGTATGTAATGTATTTTTGTTCAATACTGGCATGCCTCCTTGGTGGTATTTGCTGAATCCACCATTTGTTTTGTATAGATGCTTCGCTATTATCATGTTTATATATTTTGGCACAGATGAGATGATTGGAACATCGCTCACGTATGACAAACAATTGTTGAGTTTGTATTCCATACTTCTCGCGCAAACTATGTTGATGTTAATGATAGCTATCGCTATACGTGAGTTCTCTGAGAAAAAGTTTAACTGGGCAAAGATGCTCGCGTTCTTGTATCCCACTATTCATCTTCCTGAACGTGTCGATTCTTCTACCGAAGATGAAGATGTCGCACATGAAAGAGAACGTATACAATCTCGTACAAGAGATGGGTTCTTAACAATCAACGGTGTATCCAAATCGTTTAACAAACGAAAAATTGTAAATGATCTCTATTTGGCCTTGGACAACAACGAATGTTTCGGCCTACTAGGTACAAACGGTGCTGGAAAGACATCGTTAATACACATGATTAGCTCCTTCTTCGCGCCTGATAGTGGAACAATCACTGTAGATAATTTGCCACTTTCTAGTGCTCACAAACATCACTGGATCTCTATATGTCCACAATTTGATCAATTGTTTGATAATGTCACAACACAAGATCACTTGTTGTTTCTCACTCGGTTAAAAGGATTACCGAACGAAAACCAACACGTTCAAGATCTATTAAAAGAAATGGGACTCGAAGAGTCTCGTAGGCGATTCGCACAAGATCTTAGCGGTGGTATGAAGCGAAGATTATCTATCGCTATGGCACTCACTGGTTCACCAAGAGTTGTGTTACTTGATGAACCTACAACAGGTCTAGATCCTGCTTCTAGACGTGATGTTTGGTCAGTGATCAACAACGCTGTTAAAAAGGACGGCAGGTGCGTGTTACTTACGACTCATGCAATGGAAGAAGCAGAAGCATTATGTAATCGTATAGGTATCATGAAAAAAGGTAAGTTGCGGTGTTTAGGCTCTATCCACTCGTTGAAAGATCGATTCACGAGTCAGTACAAAATTTCTGTTTCCATACAAAAAATTCCTTGTGAGCTTGAGTTAGTAGAACCTGATGTTATTTCTTTTGTGCTAGAGAATTTACCTAGTGCTACAATAGAGTACCAAACACCATCGTACTATGTGTTTCGAGTCAAGAAAGTTGATGTAAAATTGTCGAAACTGTTTACTGTGATGGACTCGCAACAGGAACGAAAAAAGTTCTCGCTGAGTAAGCAAGATGGATATTCATTATGTTGGAGTGTGTCATGCTCCTCATTGGAAGAATTATTTCTCAAGATTGTGAAACCAAATTTAATTTTGGAAACGTGAGACAAGTGTGTTATGTTGATTATTGGAATTCACAATGACAAGATAGTCTTCGTTGTGGCCATTTATTTCTTTCAGTTGCTATTATTCTGACGCCATTAAATCCAGAAAGCAGTTTTATAAATTTTGTTTGATGTCAATCTTCGCCCATGCAACCCAAGAAGGAGATGATCGAGTTGCAACTCTAAGGTATCGTACGTTTGTATTCACGTGTGCTGTTAACACTTGATGCGCTTCGGTGTGACCAATAAGCTCATTTAGGACTTGACTTGGATTTGGATCATCGCCACCTGTAATGATGTGATGTGTTCGTCCATTTGGTAATTGGTCGACTAATAACTCGATACTTGCGATTGGAATCGATTCTCCAAAATCGTACTCTATCCATTGGGGGGCGTGACCACCAGAGTTCCACCCTTTGCCGTTTTTATTGTCTAACAAATTTTGTGGAACGTTATCTTCCCAATGATGTGATGCGTATACTTTAGGATACGATACATGCACGGCATTGGCCAAGTACTTTTGCCTTGCGATGCCATTGGACTTTATTTGTATAAATTCTTTCAAAGCAGATAAATTGTAGTACTCTGCTTCGAGTTCTAGTTCGCGTAACGTGAGAGGGTTCTCCCATGGGAACACGCACTTTTCTACATTACCACTAGCGCGAAGATAATTTAAAATGTAGATAAAGTGCCGTCCATCTCTGTCAATGAACACTCGGTTAAGTTCGTCCCGTTGTATGGCAAAATTTCCAGAGAATAAAACGTGAAATAGACTTTCGCAATTGCTTTCAGCATGTATGGAAGTTCCCAAGTGAGATTGAGGGACTCGTGTGAGCAATGTATCCAATGTAGTATAGAATACCACTCCACCAACGTTCAAGCAGAGGGCAGACGATGTATCAGAGCTTGGATTTGCCTGTTCCTGCAGTATCATGCTTGAAAGGTGAAATGCAAAGATTTACAACGCAGTAAATGGCATTTACAGACCTAACTATACTGTGTCAGCACGGCACTAGCTCACCTATAAGCTTACTTTCGCTTTGCGTGCAAAAATTTAGAGAGCGTTCGCACCGATTAGAATTTGAATTTCAATCAGTTACACAGCAACCAATTATGATATTTGCTAAAATACATGTTCAAAGTCATTACGCTAACACTACATGCGTGTATGAATATGGCCAAATAATTTCTAGAGAGCCTCTGCATTCGCATGATATAGGCTGCTTTGAAATGTACTTGTACTATGCGGATAGTATTGGTGTGTCAGATAGTAATGGTGAAAACACTTGTATATTTTCGAAAAAAGCTGATACTCTAACTGGAGTATTTGGAGTTGTTATTAACAAACTCACAGACCAAATACTTTTCTACTCGAATGGAAAGTTTCTAAAAGTTGGAAATAGACGGCCTTCGAAACTTCCTCAGTTACATGCATACGTAAAGCTCGCCAAGCGAAACAGCAGTGCTCAAATTATCGAAAAGTATTTGTATAGTGGAATAAAAGTTTAATCTAACAAAACTTTCTCTAGGAGACGTATTTCACCTTTGTCTGCATCTATCTCTGCTAGACCACCTATTGGTATCGTAAATTGTTGCCCATCGTGACCAATAACTGTTCCCGAAAAGGCAGGACAATTTGTAACGTACGTCCGTAGAACCTTTGTGATTGCTGGAGTATCACAATTCACACAAGTACCAAACACAAATCCTGCAATTTGATCAAGAATACCATACAAACGCAATTTGGTCATAAACATGTCAACATGTTGTGGACTTTCAGAAATTTCTTCAAAAAAGAGAATGACATCTTTCCAATCTACAGAATATGGTGTTTTTGGTGGAAAAAAGTCAGTACCGATCATGGAAACAAATACCGATAAATTACCACCCAACAATCTTCCTCGTGCTGTTCCAGATTTAATAATAGTTGGACCATTCGGCGGCGGAATGGTGAACGTAGTAAGTTCGTTATTGTATAACACTTTTTGCATGTATAAAGCATTTTGGTTCGTTACTAGTGATACACTCGTGTTGTATTGAGCAACAAAAGAATTCACACCCATTGGACCGTGGAATACGATCAATCCTGTTTGGAAAAAAATTGAATTCAAACATGCAGTGAGGTCACTATATCCCATAATGACTTTTGGATTTTTGACAATTTGATCGTACTTGATTCTATCAATGATTCGTAAACAGCCCCAACCTCCGCGATTGGACATCATGAATTGTACGCTACTGTCTTGTACAAGTGCGTTGATATCTCCAACACGATCTTCATCTGTGCCGGCGAGTGTATCCATCTTGTCGAACGCGTGAGGAGCAAATCTCACTTTGGTGTTGTAGAATTGTTGTGTTAATTCGGAACTAACGCGTTCTTGATACTCGGTAAAGTTTCCACTCAGTGTACCAGCTGGTGAGAATAATGCAACAGTTACTGAACCATCTGTTTTGAGTTTTTTCGCATATTTAAGTTGTGAAAATATATTTGGTTTTTGTGTGGACTTCATGGTCACTGTGAAACCGATTATTACTCCAATTAATGCGATAAATAGTAGTAAAATAATTAACGAAAGCAGCGCGAATCCGATTGTGACTCTATTTGTTCGTGGTGGTGGACGATATGATGCTGTGTCGCCCATAAATCCCTCTTGTAGAGGCTCCATGTTCTTGTACATGGCAGCAAGGCAACTCGTTACGTTGTTTGAACAGCACAAAAATCAGCTGTCACCAAGCCACGTATCTTTTGGTAACATCAGCCAATAAGCACTGTAGTGCTGTTTGTTGGAGAGGTAGGCACATTGTGTCATAATGTAGAAACTAATAAAATTCTACAGTTTAATAGGATACATCTAGTAATGGTCTTTGTCATGTTGGTGGATCAGAATTTATTCTTTTCTTTGGCTCCTCTTTCTTCTTTCCCAATAGTAAATCAAATACCAATTCTCCGGTAACGATGCGCTAGTCTATTGGTACAAATAACCGATTTAATGGTTACGTTCATATAATACATTAGTTTTCCTTCAACAATCGTTCATCCGTGCCTTCCTCAGCATCTACTGCAGATGTTTCTTCAGTTTTCTTTTTCCAAAACTTTAAATTTGCACCACTCACTTTATCTGAAATTTGTTTCATGCTAAAACCACTTACAGCTCCAATTCCAAACCCTGCAACAGTTCCCACTCCGATCGTCGTTGCAAGTCCAAATGCCGTTTTTGCAGCAACAACTGCACCGATGGGTCCTCCAATGGCACATCCGACGACACCTCCGAGTGCAGTAACTGCAATCAAAGTTCCTGATGTTTTCCATTTCATCGCCGTTTGTAAATCTTTTGTTCCTATTTCTGTATCTACAGCCGCGTTTTCTACATTTCCCAACGCCATTTTTAATTGTTCTTCTTGCTCTAATGCGGCGTCGTGTGTAGTGGTGAACATTTCTCGTAACTCTTCGACACCTTGTTCGATATGTTTGAGTTCATCCTCTTCTTCGTATTCTAGTATCTTATCAAACTTGATGCCTTCTTCCTCTAATAATAATTGTAGTGACATTTCTTTTGTGAGATTTTGTTTTTGTACAGGTTGTTCTATTGTTGGTTCTTCTGTTACATCGTCGTTAAGGACGCGTTTGCGTGTTTGTTCTTTTTCTTTTTGTTTGATTATTTTATTCGACTTTTCTAACTCGTTACGTAGTTTATCATGATCGGAATTTAATTTTTCCAAGTTCATTTTGCGTATTGAATCTTTCCGCGTTTCAGTTTCTGGCATGCGACGCCATTCTTCTTGTAATAAAATAGTTAGTTCTGCCAATTTGGATTTTAATAGTGTGGAGTACTCATTGGCCTTGCTGTACTGTTTTAAGAGTACACTAACGTCAATAGATGTATCCTTTTGTGATTTTTGCAGGTTGAACACTGCTGTGTTAAGTTTCTGTAAGTAGTGAACAATGGTTTGGAAATATTCGTCTATCTTCTCATCGTTGGGCGAAGAACTCGTTTGCTCGTTCGTGGGACTGCTTGTTCGCATTTTGGATGGTTCTATTTTTGTGAAGGTTTCTTGTAAGCCTTTGTAACTTTACCAACAATGTACTTGTGGGTTATTGCTCCTCTAATCGCTCTCGTTGCGTTTATTTTGTATGAGTTCAAACACGAGTCTGCAAATGTAATTGTACGAAGAGCAAAAGGCACAGATGAGCCTTTACGCGTTTGCATTATCGGAGGAAGTGGAGCTGGCAAATCTACGCTTGCAAGTCAGTTGGCAGCTGCTTTACGATTAGAACACATCGAATTGGATGCGATACATTGGCAACCAGGTTGGATACGACCAACAAACGAAGAATTTCATAAAAATATTGAAGAAGCGATAAGCAAATCAGAAGAACGAATTAAAAATAACGAATTTAATGGGTGGGTAGCTGACGGCAACCACAAACAAGCAAAAGAAATTTTTTGGACAAAATGTACAACTGTAGTTTGGTTAGATTACAGTTGGACAGTTATCACGCTTCGGTTAGCGGTACGAACAGTCCTAAATCTGATCTTCAAGCGACCCATGTGCAATGGAAACTATGAATCTTTTAAAAACGTAATATTAAACCCTGATGCGCCACTGTATTGGGTAAAGGCAGTTCAAGAACACAACAGAAGGGAATTTCCACGAGCGTTTGAAAAGTTGGAAAATATGACAATATATAGATTGAGAACTCCTCAAGATTGCGAGACCTGGATCAAGTCATTTACCAAACGATAGCACATGTAAGATAAAGATTTTGTCTAAAATCTGGAACTTTCTTACTACAGGCGGCATTTCACTAGGCTCTTGAGATCAGTGGTATTAGCTATCAGGTAATCAAATCAAGCGACATCTCACTTCAATGGTCAGTAAATTGGGAGCTCATAGCATTGAAATGAAGTCAAATTAGTATCCTGTCTACGGATCCAGCTCTTTTTACTTGCTATCACTTCGCAAAAGTCGTTTTGAATTGTACCAGTTTTCGCTTGTTTTCAAAAGTCTTTTTGCATTCGCTCCCTAAAATAGCGATGTGACAAATAATCGGAAACTACGAGTGGCCTATTTTTTCACTGCAAACAAAGACAAAGTGAACATGACAACGTTGTACCCCTCTCATTATTCTCAAATGCCTATGGCATTTGCTGCGAGTGAATATCATGCATCGCTTCTCCCTCCAAGAGTTGTTATCGATCTAGCCTCACCGTCAGGTGCATGCATACAGTACACTACAGTATACGAAACAAAGGTAGCAGTAACGCATGCATGTAGGGAATGCCGACTTCATCATAAAAGTTGCAGTGGCGGAAGACCATGCTCTAGGTGTGCTGAGAAAGGTATTCTATGCGAAAATGTACCTAGGAAGAAGACAGTCCGCAAAGGCACCAAAGTGGAAGCAAAAGTCGTTGAAACGAAGGAGGTCTCTCCACAAGAACAGATATATATCGACATGTATAAAGCTATGACGAATAGCTACATCAAGATACTAAAGAAAAATAACAAACCCAAACCTGTAAAGCAATAATACTTAATCAAAGGCACCGTGCATAAGAAACTGAAAAATACGTGAGAACATCTTGAATGAACTCTCATGCTCTATGTTGCAATATACCAGAAGAGTAGCAAGCGCATCAAGAACGTTCTACCAGAGTAGCCGAAATATTGTGCTTGTAAAATCTCGTAGAATTGATAAAGAAACAGATAACGACCTGTTTGGTGTTCTGCGATAATATTTTTAGTTTAATACAAAACATCTCGGCAAATGCGATTCACAGTGTTGATCTTGCTGCTTGTGTTGTTCTCGACCATAATTTTAGTCGCGTACGGTCAAGAAGACGCACCTGCAGACGCAGTCGAAGCAAACGCAGTCGTTAGTCCACCAGTTGAGGGAGAACAACCTCCAAATGAAGTACCACCAAACGAAAATGTTGACGAGAACGTGCAAGCTCCACCACCAGACTTTGAGAATGAGCAACACCAACAAAATGCAGATGAACAAGCAGTTGCTCCTCAAGGAGAATCTGCGCAAGATGATGTTGGTACCGGTAGTAGAATGCAATTAGGTGTTGTCGAAAGTGAATTAAAAGTAGCAGTACGACAACTCGACAAAATATTGAAAAAGAAGAGAAAAGTCGCCCAAAGATTTAAACGACAAAAACACAAAGCGCAACAGTGGAGACAAAGACTCAAAAAATTCAAACAACGTCGTAACAATAAACGCAATAAAATGCAACAACGATACGAAAGAAGATCTGCGAAACGAGCTGCAAGACAAAGAAAAATGGAGCAAAATGAAGGTGGGAATCACAATGGAGAACAAAATGGATCTCCAGCAGGTGAGCATGAGGGTAACACTGGATCGCGCAGGAAGCGAGGTGGAAAACGAAACATGAGACGAAATAAAAAATTGGACAAGATCGATATGACTGATAAAGGTGACGGCGAGAGTGGTGTGAATCCAGATCTTAACGCTGCTGAGGTAGCCAAAGATCAAAATAGCGATGTCGTAGATTCTACCGGAGGCAATACTGGTGGTAGTAGTCCAACTGCAGACGAAACACAAGGAGCGAGTGCGACAAAGAAAGGTGGGCGTGGTTTGTCCGGTAAAAAGAAAAAGGAGTCCAAGTATAAGGGTCGCAACAGATTTGAAAAGTTACACCAGCGATCTTTGAGTGAAGCACTTCATGAAGGTAAAAAGAAGAAACTCCTGAAATCAAAAGCTGAGAAGAAAGCTGATAAGGAAGCAGGTTCCATTGCAAAAGATGTCACAAAATCCAAATCTGATTACAAATCTGAGAAATGGGGAAAGAAGAAGCAGGACAAGCTTGACAAGTATGGCAAGAAACACGATAAATCAAAACTTTCGGATAAGAAGCTTGAAAACGCTACAAGCTCCAAGTTGACAAAGAACGACAAGAAAGCTGAGAAGCTAGCGCAAAAGCAGGAAAAGAAGTTAAACAAAGCAGATTTGAAGTCATCTACATCGGGAAAGAACACCAAGCTACCCAACCACACTAGCGGAAAGAATCTGACGAAATCTGGTCTAAAACCATCACCATGGGGTAAGAAGAACGACAAAGCAAAATCAACGAAACTTGATTCCAAGTTAGCTAAGAAAGATCTGAAGGCGGATAAGCTAGCTCAGAAACAAGAGAAGAAAGCGGACAAGTTGACAAAGAATGAAAAAAAAACTGAGAAGCTAGCGCAAAAGCAAGAAAAGAAGCTAACCAAATCAGATTTGAAATCACCCACGTGGGGAAAGAAACCTAAACTACCCAACGATACTAGCGCCAAAAAACTCGATTCCAAGTTAGCTAAAAAAGAGCTAAAAGCGGAGAAAGCAGCACTCAAGAAACCATTAGCAAAGGAAGATCTCAAGGTCAACAACTGGGGAAAGAAGGTTGTATCAACAGATACAACTGCCAATAAACCTGCAGCTGCACTAAAGCAAGTCAAGAAAGCAGCGGTAAACACCATTAACAACGTAAAGAACACAGCGATAAAGGTAGCGAACAAGGTTAATCAACAAGTTGCCAAAATCACACTAGCTCCAAAGGCTGCACCGGTGAAACCAGGTACACCACCAAACAAGGCAGCTCCAAAAAATTTGGCTGCAGCAAAGAAAAGTGTAGCTGCTCCAGCAGCCAAATCACCTGTAAATAAGCACAAGAAGAAATAAATGCAATGTTATCCCAAGTTTACTGCTCTTCGTTACATTTCTGTTGCCTCCACAAAATAGAAAAAGCAGCATTTGCGTACAACTCTTGGCGTTTTTGACCCAAAAGTTTGAATAGTCGTTCTGTATTAATAGTGTCATAATTGTTGAAGATGATGTCGCGAAATAGTGCATGCTCAATTTCTAACCGTTACAAATCCAACTCGTCACACATCAGCGAAGCAAAACAACCATGCCATGATGAGTTGTTGTGTAGCTTACCTAGTTGTTAGACTTACAACCAAGTTAAACTTATTTGAAGGCGGCAACAATGCACAGCTACGATGGATCATCAAAGTCGGTACTTCAAGGAGTTACAGACTCCATAAAAATGGCACGAGAGTATGCTCTACTCGGACAATACACAACATCTAGTTTATATTTCGAAAACGTTCTACAACAAATAGACGAGTATGTTTTTGAGAAAATTATTAACACAAATAGTTACACAAAGAAAGCAGATGGACGTCTATCACAACAATGGAAACAAGCGCGCATACAAATCGACGAGGAATCTAAAGTGGTATCTTTATTAGAGAAGGAACTAAGTCGCTTCAGTAATGATTTGAATGGAAATCAAAATGGAGAAGAGAATTTTGTAGTGAATAATAATCGTCGTAGCAACAACCAAAACAACTATAACAACTACGATGATGATAATATGAATACAGACCCTGATGTATGGGCGCCTCCTGCTCCGAAACAGCAATTAGGAAGAGCTCCAGTTCGAAAACCTGCTATTCCCACCAGACCAATACAAAGTCCACCTTCACAAGAAGCTCCCAAACAACCAGTACGAGTACGTTCAAAATAATTATTTTATTCACAAAAATAGAAGCCAGTCGTACCTGCGAAAAAAGGAGCACCAACCAGCGCAAAACTACCAGCAAAAGTTCCGTACGTCGAATCGTTTTTCTATCTTACCATAATAGCAGGCGATCCAATTCTGTTGGCGGAAAACCAGAACCAGCAAAAGCAGAAGAAGAACCAAGTACAGAACCTACAGAACCCGCAAAACCAAAATACGTACCAGGAACGAGCTCCGATAGTGACCTCGTAGAAATGTTAGAAAGAGATATCATCCAACATGACTGTAAAGTGAGATGGTCTGACATTGCAGGTCAAGATGAAACAAAAGCACTTTTACAAGAAGCTGTAATTCTTCCACAAATTATGCCCGACTTTTTTGTTGGTATTCGTGAACCATGGAAAGGAATTTTATTGTTTGGTCCTCCTGGTACTGGTAAAACAATGTTAGCGAAAGCTGT
>JAESGV010000604.1_pt1 | contig 15660 bp, 20 predicted proteins | sample 9269781 | NCBI WGS metagenome assembly JAESGV01 (sample SAMN15741586, study PRJNA653496) | algae metagenome | isolation source: Tildeniella torsiva UHER 1998/13D and co-occurring heterotrophs from... | place: Slovakia: Slovak Paradise National Park, Hrabusice, Kosice Region | collected 2000-01-01 | reverse complement strand
AAGCACGAATCTTGGATATTGGTACCTCACAATACCTCTAGTTGGTCTATTCAATTTTATAAGTGTTTGGAATACATTCAATTTTTTCAATCAAGGAAAGACGTACCAACTATTAAACGCGGCCATCGATCCAAAGAAACAAAGTTTGTACCAACCAGTAGAGCACAAAGTTGGAGATGATCAGAGCAACCAACCACTCGTAGCAGATAAATACAAGCATTACATGACTAAAGTTAAATATCCAGTAACGAAAATCAGTCCAAACATGCAAAAAGTACCATTGGAACGACCAGCACCAATAGATGATTTTGATCAAGCGACTCTACCCGTCAGACAAGACACCGTCAGCTTTTTGGAGGTATTGAAATCGATCTATCACGTGTAAGAAACTGATTACGTCGACTAACTGTCATAGACTCAAATTCGTTTTCTTATTGATAACATGCTCTGGCAATTTTGCACAACGTCGACAAGCAGCAAAATATGAATTAAGAAAACCAACAGTTCGACCAATGAGAAAACCAACGAAAAGTATGGGAGGATTCAGAGAACCAGAACCAATGGAAAAGAAGGAAGATCCAGACAAATTTGTATGGGAGGTATCAATGTGGAGCTACTCGGACGTGCAACGTACTATCTTCTGTTACTTTTCACCACTTCAAGTTTCCATCATGACTATTTGCGGAGTCTTCTCATTGGACTTACCATTCAAACTTGCTCTACTGATGGCAGTTTTGATTCAATGTTTGATGGTTAGTTTCCTAGTACGCAAGTTTGAAGCTCGTGAACTCGATCAGAAACTCATCAACGCAGAACTACATCATGAACAATGGATATACAGCGATCGTTTGCAGAACGCTCGTCGATTGGCCGAAAGAGGATACTTTAACCAACATCCAGAATACAACGTCACTAGTGCCATTGTTTTCCCAACAGAACATGGCGTAAGCGAGACACCACCAAGAGTTGGTATCTTGTTTACGCCACCAGGTAGCGCTCCACTCGAAGAGAATGCAGAGGTGCCACAACAACGAGTTTCAATCGGCTCTGTTCGCCAATCACCAGGACCAATTCAACAACTTTTCATGCAAGCAAACGATGATCTTCATCGCAGTAGTATTGTACAACAATCTCCAGAACAAAAGTATTTGAGAGAACGTGAAGAGGAAGAACGAGAACAACGAATGCGTGAACAAGAAAGACTTCGACAAGCAGAAGAACAAAGGGAAGAAGAGAGAAGGCGTAGCATGAGACAAAATGAAGAATTAGTCTCCAATCCTAATCCATTCCAAAAGAGCAGTAGAAGAAAGAGATAAAAAGTTACTTGTATACATGTTGAGGCTCACTTGTTTGTCGTTTAGTTGTAACTGCTGTTTGATCAACTCAAACTTTAAAAAATTACCTATTTGAAGAACAGAATGGATCAAGGTGAAGTGGAGAACGAAGTTCTCTTACACCGTAACATTGTCGTCAACGAAGATATCGAAACACGCACAACCGACGAACGAATGCCTACCGGTGGACGATGGTCGAAATTTAAATCAAACTATTGGAATAGAAGGTTTATTATTCGTCACAAATTAATTTTAAAGATTTTATAACGTATTTATGCTCGGATTCAGTTTCATGACACTATTTACCGCATTCAACACAACACAAGGGTACATGACAACATTTCACAAAGGAGCCGGTTTCTGGTCACTCTGTGTACTATATACATGTTTCGCGTTTTCCAATTTAATTTCACCAGTTGTCGTTTCGAAACTAGGACCACGTTTGGGACTCTTTTTGGGAGCACTTCCCTATGCGTTATGTGTACTTGCTGCATGTTTCGATAATGACATTGTTTTAATTATTGTTGGAGGTTTAACTGGTATTGGAGCAGCAATTCTATGGGTATGTACTTTTATTTCATATTACTAACAATGTAGACTTCACATGGTGTATGTTTGATTTTTTAAACTCACGTATAGACATTTTTAACACAAATTGCTGGTAATGATATGGGATTCTACAGTGGTATGCTCGATCGTTATTTATGACTAACAAATAGGAATCTTTTTCAGTATCTTCCAAGTGAATGGTATTATTGGAAATTTAGTCGCTGCATCACTATTTGCAATAGATTTAAGCATGTTTTGGACTTTTTTCATTCTATTTGTAGTTGCATGCATCGGATTGATTTTATTGTGTTACACAGTGTACGTTTATTTTCTACTTTTTTAACAATTAGACCAATGCGTCGTACTGCAGTCGTTGAAGCAGAAGAAACCAAAGAATCCTTTATGACGATTTTGAAATCTACACTTGCAGTGTTGATCGATAAGAGAATGTTACTATTCATGCCAATTTCCTTGTACAGTGGTATGTTTTGTTAACTATTAACAATGTTCTAGGTTACAGTATGAGTTTCTACATGGGTTTATTACCACCTGCTATTGGTGTAAAATGGTTAGGATGGACTTTGGCAGTTCTTGGATTTGCAGAAATGTTTGGCAGTTTAGTATTTGGCAAGTTGGCTGATATTATTGGCAAAAGACCTGTCATGATCGCAACTTTTATTATTCAAGCAGCTGCTATTCTTTGTAGTTTCTTTTTACATGATATTCCACCTTACATGTTCTTCATTACCATGTTTGTAGCAGGTTTAGCAGGTTTGTTGTTTTGTTCGCTCTAACAAGTACAGATTCTGGTCTTAATACAGGTATCTATGCAATTTTGGGCTCTGCAAGTTACTATAAGACGCAAGCTGCGTATGCTTTTGCTGCGTTCAAATTGATTCAATCGATAGCCATGGCTGCAGGATTTTTCTCTGGACTTTATTTGACCTATTCAATTATTCAATACATTTTATGTGGAGTGTGGGTTAGCGCTGTTTTAGCGTTCGGAATACTTGACTTTTGGGTTGCTCCATCCGATCGTAAGTTTGTGGAAGATCAATACATTGAGTAATATTATTTTGCTTTTTTGAGTTTTCCTACTTTTGTTCGATGTCCATTCTCGTAAGTTTGAGAAACTGTATCACCTTCGACTGTTGTATAGATTCCTTTTCCATGTTTTTTATCTTCTTTATATGGACCATCCCATCGATCACCACCAATGTATATTCTCGCACCTTTACCGTGTCGTTTATCGTTTTTAAATTGTCCAATGTATTGACCTTTGTCGTGATAGTTCATCATTCCCTCTCCATGACGTTTGTTTAACTGATACTCACCCTCATAGATATCTCCATCTCGATAATAACACGTACCGAATACAACTTTGTTATCTGCAAACTCACCTTCAAAACGATTTCCATTTGCATAGATCGCTCTACCCATTCCATGCTTATTATTCTTCACATACTTTCCCTCGTATGAGCTACCATTTGCAAACACCATTTTCCCATCGCCGTCTTTCATATCGTTTAACCATTCTCCAACATATTTGTGCCCACCAGCATATTTTTGTACTCCATGACCACATTTTCTACCTCTTTCCCACTCACCGTTATACTCATCTCCATTTGCATATTTTAGCTGTCCTTGACCATGAGGTCTGTTTCCAACACAATACCCTACAAAATGGTCATATTTTATTTCACCATTGGGAGTTGATGGAGAACTAGGAGTAGCACTTCGAGGTGTGCCTGATGGTGAAGTTGGAGATTGTTTAAGTCGAGGAGAAGAAGCCGATCTAGGTGAAGCTGAGGGTGAGTCATGTTTTTGTTCATAGCCACTTCTACTAGGAGTCCTGAGACTACTGTAGCTACGCATCTTTTAGTTTACAAACATAAAAATAGGGTATCTCGCGAGCGCCTTGGAACTTCCATACTTGGAATGGGCTACATTTGCAGTGGTATCTGGTATGATGAAGTTACTAGCTAAACAATAGCTGGGTAGCTAAAATAAAATTTATATTACAGTCAGTTCAATAAATCGCGTATTGATATGTTAGTTCTAGGTGGCCTGGTTGGATTTGTCTCCGGTTTTGTGTTTAGTATCTTTTCAAAATCATTCTGCGTTATTATGTACTCCTCTTGTGGCGTAGCTGGAGTTTTGGGTACAGTAGGACTTGTAACAGGTGTTTTTGTTATTTCTTTCTCCTCAGAATTACTGTGTTGCCTCTCTTCTGTTTTGCTTACTGTGTTCTTTGACATTAGCCACTTTGATTCAAACCCTGCATTTCCTTTCCGCTGAACAACAGGTTTTTCTTTATCTACTGGCTTATCGTGCCCAAATGTTTCGTTAGTGAACGTCCATGACTTCATGGTCAGCAGTGGTGTCTATTTCGCGGAAAATAGTACTTGTAGAATAGGTTACTGCCCTTAAGTAGCTACCTTTTCCAATAAAGAACGTGTGATAATTCCTCTCACCTAAAATCAAGTTCCATGCTGTCGTAGAGCTAGACAGTGTAGGTGATATCTGCATTAATGGGAAATAATAGGACGGCAGCTGCCACGAAAGACACTCGTGCAGAGAAATCCAGTAAGTACTTAGCGAATGACGAATCATATTTAGCTATCTTGTGCCATTACTGCGCTAAAATGGTTCTTTCAAGACAATAATTCTGCTGAGTGCGACAACCAGCAAGAGATAAGTCAACCAACTAAGAAAAAGATAATTTTCAACCATGGAAGAAGAGTCAAAGAGCATCGCAGTGTTAGGAATAGGCTTAATTGGATCCTATTTGGCAACGCTTCTCACTAAATCTCGATCGAATACGTATTTGATCGCTAGGTCGTCCATTAAACCAAAACTTGAACAGAACAACGGTCTTTCTGTTACTCTGCTATCTGGCGAAACACTTACAGTGATTAAGGAGGACTTTAAAATATTTCCTACGGTGTCGGAGTTGATAAATACTGGAATAACTCCTGACTATTTAATTATATGTGTTAAAAGAACTGCTGCAGTCGAAGTGTACAATAGCATAAAGTGTTTGGATGGCAAAAATACATCCATCGTACTAATGATGAATGGCGTGGGCGCATTAGCCGAGGCAAAGCAAATACTACCAAACACCGAGATTATTCCAGGAATGGTATGCCGATCGCGTTAGACTAACGACCATTAGTGGCCATTCAATGTTGTAGAGCAAACTCCAGGTAACTTCAAACAAGGAACAGCAGGAATAGTTTGTGTTGAAAGCTCGAAAAATGGAATAATACTTAGCAACATTTTAAACGCATGTAATATACCAACAAAAACAAATGACGATATGGAAGCTGTACAATATGGAAAATTGATTCTCAACTTGAATAACGCAGTATGTGCGCTGTCGGCAAAACCGTTGAAAGAAGAATTCGGGAATTTTGCGTACAGAAAAATAACTTCACAGTGTATGACAGAAGCACTAAACATATACCAAGCGAAAAATATCACAACTGTGTCTCCTCTAGTGTTACCACTTTCGTGGGTTCCATGGGCTCTTCATTTACCAGATTGGATGTTCAGTTACTTGATGGCAAAAATGATCGGTGCAGATGACAAAGCGACCAGTAGTATGTATGAAGATGTTAAAGCTGGAAGAAAAACTGAAATAGATTTCTTGCAAGGGACAATTGTTAAATTGGCAGAAGGAACAAATGTTGATGTTAGTGTATCTAAGAGTGTTTATGAAAAAATTAAGGCACTGGAAGCACGAAATCAAGGACTACTGGAACATAAACCTGATGAGATCTATAAATTCGAATAAAATGAAATTAAATTATGCAAGCGTTCACAACGGTGATTTGAGTTTATGGTGTAATCTGTGGCTGGTGTGCTTGAAGCAGTAAAGAAATCAAAACTTGATTACAACAGTGGGTTATTTAGCCTAAAATGATGACAAAAACTTCGGAGTCAAACGTGGATTGTTTCGCCACAAAACAATAGTACGATGCTTTCAGAGTTGTTACAGTTAATTGTTGGCTTGCTCATTGTAGCCTGTGTAAGTTAATTCCTATCATACTCATGTTAGTTTTACGTCGCGTTCAGATTTTGGCGAAACTACTCTTTGTATTCGCACATCCCTGGTGTTATACAACTTGGACCACTGGCACCTTTCCCAATGCCAAGTTTCTTGAATCCTTACAGTATGGATGGTTTACATTTTATTAATACATTTAATAGTTGGTACTGGTAATGACCCTGCAAATCTGAGTCCACTATTCAAAAATCTTGCCAAAGGTGGCATTCTTAGAATCACAGGACCAGACGCAACACGTATCATTGTTGGAGATCCAGATGTTATTAAAGACATTGCCATCAGAAAAGCAGATAGCTTCACCAAGCCTCAGATTTACGACCTTTTGAATATCTTTGGACCCAATATTGTTAGTTTGAATGACTCACCATGGAAAAGACATCGTGTCGTTGCAGATCCCGCATTTGCCGAAGACCACATGGACTTTTTATCCAAATCGAGTTACCACTGTGCACAATTAGCCATTGACACGATGGAAACAAAAAGAAAGAACAATAGACTCATCATTGACGCTCATTCCGAGATGCAACTTGTCACACTCGACATTATCGGAAAGGTAAGCTAGTACTTGGCATAACTAACATCAAGGTTGCATTCGGATACGATTTTGGTGTTTTTGATGCTCCACCTGTTGTCGCGCCTCATACAATGACTTTTGTCGATGCGATCAAATCCACCATGTCTTTGGGAATTCTCGTTGGTGGTGTTTTACCATCATGGACTCACTTTATGTTCCCATACACAAAGCGTGGCATCGGTGAAACAGAATCATACATGCGAGAGTTGATTTCATACCGATTGAAAAACTTGAACGAAAATCGTCACGATTTACTAAGTTTGTTAGTAAGCAGTAATGCCGAACAAATTGCCGAGAAATCATTAACCGAACAAGAGCTCATCGCCGATGTGTTCATCTTTTTACTTGCTGGTCATGAAACATCAGCAACAACGCTCAACTGGATGCTATACGAGTTATGTTTGCAACCTGAAATTCAAGAAAAAATGTATGAAGAAGTCACACGTGTTTTAGGTGACGAAGAGAATCCAAATATGGAAAAATATTATGAACTAACGTATACGCGCAATGCAGTGCAAGAAACGTTACGTAAACATCCTCCTATTAGTTTTATTCCAAAGTTGAACAAGGTAAAAACAAAAATTGGAGATTATGTACTTCCTGCAAACACGGAAGTGTATTTGAGTTCGTATCAAGCACAACATGATGAACGGTACTGGAAGAATCCACAAGTTTATATGCCGGAGAGATTTGATCCATCAAATGAGAATTATATGAAACAACCAAGTGGTGCTTGGATTCCATTCTCGATTGGTCAAAGAAAATGTATTGGAAATCGATTTAGTGAAATTGAAACGGCGATGATCATGGCGAGATTGGTAAAGAAGTATAGATTTGAATTGCCCAAAGATGATCCAAAAATGCAAGCAAAAGCGTGGTTGTCGGGCCATCCACCTACTGAAGAGATTTTAACGCTACGTCCTTCAGGCATGTTAGTTGAGCTTTTGGCAAGAAAATAAAAGTTCTTTTGAATGCGCGATTAATCTAAAATATTGTACGTCTTATCTAGCATCGGTATTATAACTCAGCTGTTGTTCGCGTTTGGTTTGCTTACAAGAACGCAAACTATGTCTGAACAAAAGACAGAGAGCACAAGTAGTGGATCGTATGTGCAAAATGCGGTTCAAATAGTGGTCAGTTCGATACGGGAAATACCACCAGTGTCTAAAGCGCTTATTGCAGCGTTCATCTTTTTCTACTTTGCAACATTTATACCACAAGCGCGAGAATTAGTAGTTTTAAAACCTGGAAAGTACGCGATTTTCCCAAACATTAACAAAGTAAAGCACTGTAGTACAAAAGTTTTACATGTGGAATGTTTTTACAAGTACGTACATTGAGACGCATTTTTTGAGTGTACGTGCACAAAAATACGAAAATAATATTTCTAGTTGTTTTTTAGTATCGGTGGTGTGATCGTATCAAGTGTATGGCTCCTACAATCACCTCAACAAGCACAACAAAATAGTTTCACGATTATACCGTGGACAAAGACAATGTACTTTAAGTTTATCGTTATAGTGAACGCATTTATTGGATTATTATCATGTATTGTCGCTCTATTTGCCTTTGTGGCCATACAGAACACAGATGTATGCATATTTACTGATCGACTAACGTGATAGATTTTGTACGCAGAATATAATGGTTTCCACGGGTGTCTAAGTGGATTTACAGTCGTGTTGAAACAACAACTTCCAGAACAGCAATTTTCGATTTTAAATATTGGAACTATTCGTGGCAAACCACTTTTAACTGTTGTCATTGGCGCGATCCATGGAGTTATCGTTGGACAAGTCACTGATTTTTTGTATTTGATCATTGGTGTGTACGTGGCGTGGTTCTATTTGAGATTTTTCCAACTACACGATGACGGAGCAAAGGGAGATATGGCAGAAAGTTTTTCGTTCTCATCATTCTTTCCAAATGCAATCCAGTACGTTCTATTTGCGATTCTCTAACCTATTAGACCATACGTATCTTCTATTTCAAATGTTTTCTACGTTGTACTCGTTAAAGTTGGAATTGTCAAAAAAGTGCGCATCATGAGTCCATTAACACCAATGGAACAAGCAAAAGCAAACTCTACTGCTCCACCCACACGAAAAATAGAAATTGTAGTTGATCCACAACGACCAAAAGAAACACCTTCAACAGAGCAACAATCAGAATCACAACGAAGAAAAGAGTTGGCGAAACGTGCAATTGAAAAACGAATGGCATCAAAACAAGAAACAATCACGACAACAGAAGAACCAAAAGTGTAAATTTATGTGTATTGTCCTATTCTCTCAATTACTTTTCGAATTTCATCTGTTTCGTTGAATTGTTCAATAATAGTATCATTAGCATCTGAATCGCCAAAAACTTCTTCTTCATCTTGTCCTAGTCCTTTGGAATAAATTTCTTTAATATCCAAAACAATTTGTTGAAATGCAGAGTTTGCAGAAACTGTCAAAATGCGTAACTGTTTTGCAGTTTGATGCAAGTACTGAACATTTAAAACTGCTTGTATCATATCTTGTTTCGGAATAGCCATGTTAATGGTAGGAAGAATGATCTGGTCAACTACTGGTTCTTGCTCTGGTGTTTCTGAAAACGCAGGTTCTTGTCCATCGTTTTCAGTTTCGTCTTTATCTGTGTCACTTTGACTGTCTGTATGCTCGTCGGAACCACTATCTGAACTGTCTTCTTTTTTGATGAGGGCTGGAATTGGTTTTTTAAACGAGATTCTTCGTTGTGGTTTCTCATCGGAATCATCATCGCTTGAATTTTCAGATTTTTCAGTATTTTGTTGGGAACTTTTTTCGACTTTAGTTACCTGCTCTTCTGCACGAGTTGAATATCCGTAACACATTTCTAATTTTCCCCAAAAGTATTCTACAAGTTAGAAATGTTTATCTAGTACCTGATCGATCGTTCAGCATGAGTGCGACCTGTTCAATAAAAAATTTACATATTGGGACTACTTGCTCTTCTCCAAGAATTTGTACAACATTATCAATCACTTTTGACAAAAATACAAACACTAGTGGGAATCCAGTACTTATTTCTTAAAATACGTTAATCAATGCACTAAATATTACTCTTGTTATCTTGATGTTGGTATCCCCAACGTATCTTTTCTTTCATGATAAAATTGGCACGTATCGTACAATACTTTTTCAAAAAGGCATCTCCTAGTGAGCGTATTTTTTCAGCAAATTGTTCAAGTTCTGGTATAGGCCTTTTGAACGCTTCTACAAGAATACTCGACGCATAATCGATAAAATCGGTGGTGACGTATTGTATGTTTGACATGATGCTCACGTATTGACTATCTGTTAACTGTTCTGTAACTCCCATGCGATAAATATTTCCCAAGTACGTTTCAAAAATATCCATTAAACATCTAACAACTGCAGCGCAGATCTATTAGCATTAGACGAGTAATTGTTTCTGCATACGAAATTATTTGCGATAGATCCTGTGTATTGTAGATATTTTTCAACTTCTGAAATTAAAATAATTGCGCTTGGCGTTAATTGTGCTTGTTTCGTGCCATCTAAAATATTAGGAGTTGTACAACGTTTCCAACCTGTCGTAAACGGTGCTTCGTGCGTGATATGATTAAAGAACTCATCAGCAAGTACTCTACATGGTTAAAACCCATAAAAAAACGCACTTGGCTATCTTCACTTCTACATCATCATGAAAATCTTGTAATGCTTTTGTAATATCTTTGGTCAAAAGTTGTATCAGATGGAAGCTAACACTAATTCCAAAATCCTCTAATTTTTGGCAGTGAGACGTAACGATTTCGATACACTTGGCGACAATTTCAAACTCATTGGCTATGAAAACCTGCTGTATGAACTTCTCGCTGAAATAGTTTAGCTCTTCAAGAATCCACTGTGCAAAAGCTACTTGTTAGTTTTAGCAAGTGTTGTACCTGACATGTGGGAGTGTTTGTTGAAGAACTTTTGGAAGCTAGTCGCTGCATGAAGAATACTTCTAAATTCTATCTCAGCTATTTGGCTAGCATAGTGAGGTATATCACCAATAAAGGTAACAGAGCTACTTGTAAGCAAGTTTTGCAACACTTACTTAATTCTAGACTTGATGACTGAAGATTTTCCATCCAAGTATATATCTCTGGCTACTTCCCTGCTCTCCAGTCTTGTCATCAAATCAATGTATTCTTTCTCTTTTTCTTCTGGGTGATTGCCATACATGCAATTTAAAATTAAACTCCGCACTAGTCGTTCTCTAGCTATAAACGATTGCCGTCCCAGCTGATCGCCTCCTGCCTTTTCACAGAGCCGAACAGCTTCATCTAAATCTTGTTTAATGAGAGCAACGTCAAGCGTGCTTATGTAATCGTTAGGCGGTATAAGAGTTTTTATCGGCCGCATTATATCATCTTTGTCCATGTGCAAGTCTAGTTTAGACATTTCACGAATATTGCGTTTAATGTCTTGTAATAGTACTCCTAACTCTTCCACTTCTTTTTCCGTGCCTTCAATATCGCGACTGCTTTCGATAAACTTTTCGTAATTATTGAATACAATCTTTTGTAGTTCATCTTTGTACGCTATCGCACTATTTGTCAAATCGCCGCGTAATGATGCAACATCTTCAGCTTTGTATTTCGCGAATAGCCCTTCAAAATCTGCGACAGTCAAGTATGAACTGTTTCTTACATGTACTAGCTTTAAAATCTTCGTCTGAAAAGTCTATTGCTGATACTTTTTCGATTTCTATAGTTTGTTAATTCTCTTAATTCGCGTACTATCTTTCTTTTTAAAATTAAAGTTTGGTCTTAATCGATCACCAATATCTTCAACACCCGCTCTTATGTTACTTAATATCTTCGTTGGAGATAACACTCGTGAGGCCCTGTGCGAATCTTTTGACACATCGTCTTGCTTGTCCTGTTTTCTCCATCGCGATGGGTTTATAGCATCCCTAGCTGAACGCATAACGATGAAACAACAAGCTGGTTGACAGCAGAAAATGTATTCAAATGTTTCATTTATATTCTATTTCTGAGTTTGCTTAACGAATTAGCAGACCTAGCTCTCTGTTGGGCTACAAGCTCTCTTAATGTTCTTTGATGAGCCTCCAAATCTTCTTTCTCATCGAGTGAAAGATTCTTCCGTTCGCCGAGCTTTAGAAGCTTGCTTCTTACTTCTACAATTTGTTCCTCTAAAGTCTTTGGCAATGGTTTTGGTTTTACGACAATGAAACTATCCGACCGTTTGCGCGATACAGAGGGATGCAATTCTACGTCGTTGTTCTTAACTACATCTTTGATGTCATCTAATATTGAGTGTGGTTTTTCATCTTCAGAGTGTTCGTCCGTTGTATCAAAATCAGAGTCTTTTAGCTGTACTATGCCGTCCCTAGCATCCCTTGAAAGAATTGCTTCCTCCGAGCTAGGGTCTTTTCTTTTAAATCGATCGAACAAGCCCATCAGTTGATTTTAATTCCGAAGAACTCAAAAAGTTTGTAATTTGTGAGCTAGGTTGGCCAGGTACAATCTTTGCTACAAAATAAGCACTGGGTACTCGTGATTCGCCGAATAGCGATTTATTTGCTATTTTTGCGTTGCTAATACGCACCTGCTCTTATACCATGTTTTAAGGTACGAGCAAGATCAAAATCAAATGTGTACTTGCTAGCAAGTAGATCTGCAGCGTCAGTAGCTGCTAACATGGATATTCCTTGTCTGTCATATGCTACTACTATGATATTACTTGAATCGCTCTCACAGCCCAACAAGTGCACCGTTTTAAACGTAGATTTAAAGTTGTTCATAATGATATTCTGCGACTTGATGTCACAGTACACATTACACGCTAGTACACCATTCTTTTGCAATTTGTCCTTCAATTTCACAATTAAATCCTTGTTTAGTAAGACATCTGGAACTCCAAATTGGTTAAAGATATCAAGATAGATGGAATTGTACAGAGACTGGCACGTAGTGCTGTTCAAGAAGTCAAACACATCAATAGGGTACACATTTCTCATTTTTGTGATAGGAAAATCAAAATATTCTGTTGCCACTTTTATGACGGCAGGATCGATCTCCACTATGTCGAGTTTTAGATTCTGTTCTAATCTTGCGAAGAATGAGGGACATGAACCTATGCCGAGGCCAACAAATAATATTTCTGATGCTGATATCGAACCAGGTACTCCTAAAGCGCTGGTGAAAGTGAGTCCTGCGCTAATAAGCGAATTCACATAATCGCAACGAGATGTAGTATCGATTTTATCTTCGTTGCATCGTATTTTTCCTTGCAATAGTGTGTCACCGATTGGTAAGTCTCCAAAACTTAGTTGACGCCATTCTCCCTTTTGTGAAACTACAACGCTTGTATTTATGTCCGATTTCTCAGAGTGTATCCATTTTTGAACGAATCCGTGCGATTGTATTGGAGTACCGCTTGTCAGGTATCGTCTTATTGGCAGACCGCGACATCTTGTGAAATGTTTGAGCATAATGCTTACAAATATTTACAAAACTAATAACTAAAAGTTAGGCGCCTCTACAATCATTGTTCAAGAGCAAATGCATCCCTTCACAAATTTTTAGTTGACTAATAGCTATTTATGCAAAGCTTCTCGTCATGGATAAGTTTGAGCTATATCGATCACTTCGTGAGAATGGTTTGACTTTATCGACACTGCGTGAAATCAAACGCGCAAAGAATGGCAAATGTACCTCATGTGGCAAGAATCTAAACAGCTTTTTTGCAAGATTGTGGTACATACTTACACAATCACGACACCATTGTAGAATATGTCGTAGTAGTGTATGTGAAGTCTGTTGCTTACGCATACTCTCAAACAAACTTGGTGTAAAATCAGTAGAGAAGAAAGTTATCGCTTGCAGATTTTGCATTGCAGAAATAAACGAAAGAAGATTGAGAGATTATGCTCTCCGAGAGAATTCGTGTTGATCACAAATGGAATGTACTAAATAATAATGCTGTTTATTTACAAACTGTGGACTACATTCGCCAAAGATACGCTCGCTCTTTTAGCGGAGCATTGTGTACTAATCGAATTCTGTGGTGTTCCATTCACCATAAACATGGCACATGAGTTGATCGATCCGCATCGCATGTTCAATCGTACATACTTGCCACTTAGTACTTGTTCCAAGTTACGATTTGCCCAACTTACTGAACTAATGTATACCCTGTTTCCAGAAGCGTAAAACTCATTGATTGGTACATGAAGTCCAATCGCGTTGACGTACGTTGACTTCCATTGGTACCCGTTCCAATACTCTAGAGCATTTCCAGAACAAGTTGATACAGAATTTCCATTTGATTTTTGCAATTTGTTGGAAGGAGTTAGACAAGTATTTAACGATAAGAATCCTGGAATGTTGAAAGATGGAAGTTGTGGATTAGTAAACTTGAAACAACAAGTGTTAACAGGTACAACACGTGGTGTTGGTGATGGACTTGGTCGTAAGGTTGTAGTTGGTGTAGTAGGACATTTGATCTTGTATGACCATATCGATATGGGTGAACCTCCAGTTACGACCACTGTTACACTAGTTGCGCTACCAGGACCATACGCAATAGAGAATGATTGTATTCCAAATCTGCTCTGTACAAAGATACGAACACCTTCATAGTAGACTTCAAATCGATCAGGAATGAATAGCGAATTGATCTCGAGTGTAAACACACCTGCGTTTTGACCAAGTTGATGGACAGTTGACTTGACACCAGCTCTACCAGAAACTGTAGCAGCAGTGCATGGTAGCGACGTCGGCGAAGTGGTAGATGTAGGTGTGGCAGTAGCTGGTGTAGGAGTAGGTTCCACTGTTGTAGTAGTTGGTGTAGGAGTAGGTGTAGCGGTGGTTGGTGCTAACGTGGTAGTAGGCTCAATTGTAGTTGTAGGTTCTGGTGCAGGTGGAGGCGCTTGTTCAGTAACAAATAGCGAATACTCGAACGAGAATGGTTGTGGTGTAGTACTGCCATAGGGAACCGTTATGACTTGTAAATTCGGTGGAAAAGCAGCCAACGTAAAGCAACCTCTTGGTTCAGATGTATACTGAGGTCGCATTACCGCGCTACTCCAAAGACCACCGTTACCAGCAGAGTACTGGTTGTACAATACAGGAATAGGATAAACAACTCCATTCACCAGTAGATTAATTGTGAAAGTGACGAAACCTGTTTCTTGTCCAATAGGTCGCGAGTTTTGAGCAGAAAAAGTACCCGTGAAAGTGACAATGTTGAATCCTGCTACTAGAGATTGTGGTGAAATGGGGTTCATTACGATTACACCGGCTGGTAAGCTGGGTGTCTCTCCGGCGTATGAGATAGCCTTTGGGCAACCAACTGCTAGCACGTGGGCGATAGCTATTGAAAGAAACGTGATGAAAAGTAGTCTGTGCATGTGATTGTTTCTAAACTTTTGTTGAGATTAGCGGATTAAAATAAAATTCGCTAAATAGTAGGTGGCTCATGACCTTGTGGAGAAATTTTGTTCCTAGTCGTATGCCATTTCTAATTTAAGAAATAGTTATAGTGAGGATAATCATTATTCCTAGTGCACAACTGAACGCGTTATCCAGGAAAAGTTTGGGAATGGGCCACGCGTGCATTGTTGCAAAGTAGCCTGACTTTTAAATATCTTTTTAACGTACGAATTCTGTTTCGTGCTTGCCACTTTGCTATATTCTTGCTGCGCTATGCTCCCAGAACTAATTTAGCTAACATATGTTATTTAAGATTCAACAAGTTGTTTTGTTTGCATCTTTTGTAATTTTGGTCAACCACACAGTATGAACAAGGTTTTTGTTGCTGCAGGTGTTCTATTCGGTGTTGCTTTCACTTCATTCACCGCTACAACCATTTGGAATATTTTCAACAAGAAACAAAATCCTAAACCAGAGTTACCATCGCCAACTGCACTCACGAGAACAACACAAGAAAACTTATCGTGTAAAACATGTGGAGAAAAAAATTCAACAGAGAAAAAACTTAAACGATGCGTACGATGCCAAAGTGCTGTTTATTGCAGCGCTACATGCGCAAAACAAGATTGGAAAACTCACAAACGTGAATGTGTACCAGTAGAAAAAGTAGAACAAATCCAAACAGCAGTTCAAACTGCGTAGG
>JAESGV010000603.1_pt1 | contig 15687 bp, 13 predicted proteins | sample 9269781 | NCBI WGS metagenome assembly JAESGV01 (sample SAMN15741586, study PRJNA653496) | algae metagenome | isolation source: Tildeniella torsiva UHER 1998/13D and co-occurring heterotrophs from... | place: Slovakia: Slovak Paradise National Park, Hrabusice, Kosice Region | collected 2000-01-01 | reverse complement strand
AGGTGTGGTGGTAATAATTGTTGCAGTGATCATTAGAATCAGAAACAAAAAGAAGATTCGCATCGAGGAGCAAAATAATTTCAACTCGTTTTTCTAGGCTACAAGTTTGATTTAGTACAACAAAGAATGAAACTACGCCACTTCGCCACCATAACTTCTTAACCAACGATAACAAGCGTCAACAGTAAGATGCTTTCTTATATTGACTAACTTTTCTCAAGTCTTCGGTTCTTGCGTTGATAGAAAGTTTTCTGTTTTATAAAAATTTTTATTTATAATTTAGATTCCTCTCTCAATTTATTCAAAAAATTAGTAAAATACTCTGGTAACTCTGACTTAAATTCTACATACTTGTTCGTTCCAGGATGCACAAATCCCAACAAACTAGCATGTAAAAACTGACCACTCGTCTTGGTATCTGTAGTCAACAGCTCTTCCTTTTTTCCCTTCTTTTTAACATACCTTGGATTATACATTTCATCACCAACTAATGGACGATTGATATGTGCTAACGAAACACGGATCTGATGTGTGCGTCCAGTTTCTAAAGTCAACTCAACTAGCGTGAATTTTGTCCCATATTTCTTGCTCTCAAATCGTTCTTTTACTTCAAATCGAGTAACAGCATGTTTCGCATGAGCGTCGAGTTGATTGTTCCAGTACGCCATACGTTTCGAAGGTACAGTAGGATGTCGTCCAATGTAAACGCAAATGGCATTACTTTCGTCATCAGAAGAACCACGTGTTTGCATAATTGATTTTGAGTTAATGTCACCTTCTACAAGCGCTGTGTATGTTCTCTTTGTGAGTAATTTATCTTTGGTCATGAATTGTTGTTTTAAATGTTCATGCGCTTCGTTGGTACGTGCGATGACCATCGTTCCACTGGTATCTTTATCTAATCGATGAACAATTCCTGGTCGAAAATGCTCATCTCCATTTTTTACTTCTTCTTGTGGATTGGACAAACCTTGTGGGAAATGGAAAAGTAGTGCGTTGACGAGAGTGCCAGAAGTATTACGACTGGAAGATGGATGTATGACCATATCTTTAGTCTTGTTAACTACTACTACGTGGTCGTCGCTGTGTATGATTTCAATAGGAATATTTTCTGGTTTCACAACTGATGATAACTCTTCTGCTTTTTGAGGTGCTTTGATTGTATACGTTAGTACGTCTCCCATACGTAGTTTGTGAATTGGTTTTACGACTAGTTCAGAGTTTACATGGACTGTGAATAAAGCATCTGGTGTGGGTTGTTTCTGTGCCTCTATTGTACGTGCGATTTGACCTTTCGAGATGTGTGAAAACGCAGGATGTTTGTGCAAGAATGCATCGATACGTGTTTTGGCGTGCTCCCCTGTTATCGTCACACTCATGTTAAAAAGTTGTTTGAACGATTACAAATTTTGATTGGAGATGTTATGAGATCACGAGATGTATACAATCTAACAATTCAAATAGTATGTACAATATTTATCTATTGGTTTCTCAAGTTTTGAAGGCGTGTTTGTAGTGCATCTTCTTCCATTCCAATTTCTTGGCTTTTAGCTGGTAATTTGGTTTTTGGTAGATCGACAGTTTGTGTGTTCAAACCAATTTCATCGAGTACTTGGTTTACCAAGTTTTCTTCTTCCTCTTCGTCGTTTTCATCTTCCATAGCGCCGTCAATTGCGTCACCAACCATTTCCTCTTTCATGTCCATAATTTCACTTTGTTGAGAGAAGTCTTTAATGATCTGTTGCATAGCAGGGAGGTTCATTTGTTTGTTCATCATGGTCATTGCGCGACCAGCACTTGCCATAGCTTTTGTCATCTCTTGTGTAGACGACATTGTTGTTATTTGCAAACTAATGCCATTTAGTTGAGCCTTCATCTTGTGGAACTTCGTGATGTATCGTCTAGTTTGTACCAAATTGCGCGCCATGATTCTAACTGCTTCATGTTGATTCTTTTTCGCTAGTTGTTTCATTTCTGCGATTTGTTTCTTTTCTTGCATTTGAATCTTTTCTCGCTCACGGTCAATTTCTCTAATACTTCTTTCTATTCCACGTTTATACTCTCGCATAAGTTCTTTTGAAGTCTTTGGCTTGCCAAATATCTTTTTTAGAATTCCCATAGTGTAGTGTATGTGTTTGTTGGTTTGTTAATGTTTTATCAACGTTTTGTGGTAAACTGTTGCTTTATTTTCCAAATCGAGGTAAAGACAATTACAAAATGAGCTATTTTTGTCATGACGAAGTGGAGCAATCTATTTTATCTCACTTCTAACCCACTTTGCCATCTCTGTTATCGATTCCACAAGGAAATAATAGTACGGTACTACTCATAAGGCATACTACTTATTGTGATATCCTGGAACGCGCGGCAGCTAGATAGCTGAGCAAAATAGTTTAAAATTGCAATGTCACTAGTAATCGAATATAGAATAATAGATGTTTCACAAACACATGCAATGATACCTGTCTTGTTGCTATACACTAGCCGTCTGATATTAGGAATGGAAATATCGAACGTATGTACAATTTGCTTCTTTTTCGTATCGATCACAAATATAAAAGAACTGTCAGCTACAGCGACAGTGTTTTCACTTAATATCGTCGAAGCCAACCTTGTTCGATTATTTGTTACATTTATCACTTCATCTATTTGCTCTGTCTCCAAATTCAATAGTTTTAGGTGAATAAGATTCTCCTCTTCGTCCCATCCAAGTGATTCTCGGTACTGTAACAATATCAATCCATTATACACGAGATCATACTTGAGTCCACCTTCTCTACCGGGCAGCTCTATCACTTTATCGATACAACCACGATCTAAATCAAACACTGTTACGCCTGTTTGCCAATCAGCACTGTTATAAGACTCTATGAAGAACCGTGACTCGGTACAAAACTTGAGATGAAAATTGGGTCGCCATGGACTCGTTGTTGAGATTGATTTGAGTCGTTCTCCAGTTAAAAAATTGAAAACTGATATTTGAGTTCGTGTAGAGTTAATGGCGATTGTATAGTTGTTAAATACGAGCATTTCTACTGTTTTGAAGGGTATCATTCTGTGTTCGCGATCATGTTTCCAATTGTACGCTCTAAACCCGTCGGAAAAGTTTTCCATGATATAATCACTATTTGTTTGGTTGAAGCACGTTGGGATGACGAAAAATATACAGTGCGGCCGAGTACGAAACAGCGTGATTGGGTTTGAATTATAAATAAACAATGTTTTGACACTGTTGACGTTTGTTATCACTGCTATATATTCGTGATTGTTACCAACAAATGCTAAAAACGATGCTTGTGCGATAGGTATCTCTATTCGCGACGATTGAAGTTCTTGTTGCGTTCTTAGCTTCACTGGATTGATTGTAGTGTGCATGTACTCGGAAACATGTCTGTTGTACGCAGCAAGCATGGCATCATGTACGTTTGTTGACATGTTTGAGAGTTTAATGTTACAACAATTCGGTAAGTTTATTGCTCGCAGTTCTTTCCGCACTTAAACTTCGTACGCTTTTCCAACTCCAGCTACGTTATTGCTCTTTATGTAATTTGCATTTCTGAATTTACCATCCTATTTTGGTTTTCTTGTAGCTGGAGCAGAGCTAGGCCTCTTGACTGTACTCTTTGGAACATCAGACGACATAGTATGCGTTACAGTGTCGCATCTTTGTAGTAATGCATATCTAGCTACTCGTGATGGACTATTCCTCTCGCCTACGTTTGCCGAGCCTGGTCGCTTGGTAGTAACACTAACAGTCATTACAGGTTTTCTCTTTTGATTCTTCGACTGTATGCTGGCCATGCTAGTATGCGAGCGATTTGATGCAGTAGTTGGCGATTGAGGACTTTTGAGATTGCTTTCCGACTGACTTCTACCATACGCGATTGGCTTCTTCATTCTGCGATACTTGAAGAATTTGTTATGGTTGCTCACAGTACCAATTTTGTCTTGCACAGCATCATAGATATCAGAGTCCAAGTTTTTAAAAACTAACTTTCTCCCAGTTTGAAAAACTCGCGAAGCTTCTTGCGACATCTCTTTCGCTCGAGCTGCCTCACGAGTATAATATTCTTTGTCCATTACATATTCTAAGAATGTGGAAGGTTTAGGTATTTCCAGCTCTTTTAGTCGTAGCACTTCTAAGTGGGAGTAGGTATACTTGCTGTTACTCTCATTGGACATACACTGTATAGTTTGTAAAAGAACATCCCAGTTGAGCTTCTTACATAAAGTATCATTCGCTAATACGTTAAATTCTGTAACACTGAGCCATGTATCTACCTATTTCTCATTATCTCTTGTTTGTGCAGATCTTCTATTTCGGTAGGTATTAGCTTTGCTTGTTGTAAGATTTGGACTGTTGATTGTAGGCGCGTTTACTCATACATTCATGAAGTTTGAATCGCACGTCTATGTCATAGGTAACAGCGGTAAAAATGCACGAGAAATTACGGGCGGTAATCTAGCGAACGAAGAAGTCGATTTCGTTGCATGTGGCGCATATTATGTATGCGTAAAAACTAAGCAGAGAAACCTATATACAGCCGGCAAAAACGACGAAGGACAACTATGTCACGGTGCAGGAAACAATTTAGAATGGGAAGATGCACTAGTAGTGCAAGATGCAGCGATAAAAAACAAAGTTATTTCTGTAGCGTGTGGCTATTATCATACAATGATCGTAGTCGGTAAATACCAATTCCAAATCTCTAATATGTACAGAAAACGGAGATGTCTGGGTCGCAGGTTACAACCACGTGGATCCGCGTCACACAAACCTAACGCAACTAGTAGATCATACAACGTTTGGTCACGAGTTTATAGAAGTCAAAGCAAGAGGTCAACACAATATATTGCGAACAAAAGATAAGAAATTGTTCGTCACTGGATGGGTAACATCTTTTCATCTCTAACCATCAGAATCCATACGGACAACTCGGTCTAGGTCACCAGATCAATTTAACAACTGTAGAAGAGTTAAAACCACAGCACTTTACCGGCGCTAACGTAAGAGAGGTCGTGTGTGGGTACTATTGGACAACATTTATTACAAACGATAATAATGCTTATTCGTGTGGTGATAATAAGCGGCATCAATGTGGGTTACCTGAAGCTGAGGAATATCTCGTCCCTACGTTGCTAGAGTACCCAGGTTTGAAAAGCAATGTTGAAACAGTGGTCTGTGGGCACTACTATTCATTGTTTATGTCATGTGAGTTTCGAATATGAATTACTCACTTTATAGGTGATAAAGCATTGTTTGTTACTGGTAGTAATATCTTTGTAAATGGAAAAGATAAAGCACTTCATAAAGTAGAGCTATCACCTGCACTAGAGCGAATGAGTATACATAGTATATATGGAGGATTCTCTCACGCGTTTATTGTTACGAGTATGTTTATTTTGTTTTTTTGTAACATGTATAGCTGAGCAAACGATCTATGCGACTGGAAATAACACATGTTACCAATGTGGACTATTAGTACCTCCATATGTAAACCTTGAACGTGTACAATTCCCACAAAATCAAGGAGAGGTAAGAATTGCTGCGGGGTGGGAACATTCTGTTTTCTACTCGGTACCACGAACGACAGGTGACTTACTTATGGAAAAACTGTTCTCGCTAGTGCAAACAAAAGTCTATTGTGATTTGGAGATTGTATCGTCAATAACAATGTGGATGGATAAACACTAATTTACAGATTAAACGAAACTCGTTTAGATTTCTTGACACTTAAGATTTTGCATGTTTGCAGTTGATATTCGCCGGGTTTTGGTTCGCTTTTGCTTCTTCTTAATTTGCTTTTTAGTTTCTTGTTTTCTTTGTGCAACTCTTGAGTAAATTGCTCTTGTTGGCTAATGCGACCTAGCAGTTTTACCATACATTGTGCCAGTATCTTATGATCTTGATTATTGATGTCCATGGAGGCCATGGCACGTGTTACGTCGGTCATAAGATTATCATCAAGTGAGAGAGTCGTCATTTCGTTTGCTAGATTTCTGTTCGCATGCCAAATTCAATAGCACGGTTAGTTTCAAGGCAAGCGATGGGAATCTTTCGCAAAGATACCTCTGACATTGTCAGGTGTCATTTACTCGATACTATAGATGGGATCAATGGTTTGATAGGTAGTATTAATAGACCAACGAACAGTTCACAAAAGTGCCGAGGCGATCGGGATGCACTATTATGTAGACTGGGCGATTAACTGATCACCTTTTGATCTACAGCTGCTAAAATACATGCAGTAGAAATCTATTATGCGGTAATGTAATTGCTTGTAAATAGTGCTTTATAGATGTTACACATCGTACAAGTAATGTGTTGGTGCATTGTTCATGGCAACTTTTGAATTCATAGTTTTTACAATTCCTAGTGTTTCTCTATCATGTGTCACGTTTTCTCAACACGCTTTCTCGCTGCCACTCACAACCTTATCAACATAAGTAGAAATGATTGCCTCTTCTAAATCTGGCAATTCAACCGGCTTGAATATGACATGGTCTGCGCTGTTGGTAATTGTGGCGCTTGTGTAATATCCTGTGAAAAGTATCACACATATAGAAGGGAACTTGTTCTTGATTTTTTTGCATAGTTTAATTCCGTTCATTCCTTGGAGCACATACTCCGTAAGCACAATGCAGTTTAACTCCGTGCCCATATGCTTTTTGCATTCAAGAAAATCTATTAAATCTTCGGCTGTCGAATACGCCTCCACACCAGAGAAACCTCGGTGAGATAACGACTTGCCTACAGAGTCTCGCACTTGCTTATTGCCATCAACAATACACAATATGGGAGAGTCGTCAGTGTTGTTGTGCATGTTTTTTTTGCGTCTTGTGTCTTTTGATGGATTAACATTGTTAGTTTTTGGTGCTCTCACCTACCTGTTAGGTAAGAATGCGGAGACAGATGAAGTACGGATCTCCAAGCAGCAAAATCAATTATAAACTTTCGCCAACTTTGCCCCAGTTATGCTTCTAAAATCAGATTAATGATTTTACTAGTTCAGATGTAGCTCAGATGTAATCTTCGGCTAACTATTCAACAGTCGAATGCCAGTAAACTTGCGCTGTGTGAAACCGCTACTGTAGTGTGATAGCTCGCTTGTAGCTTTCGTATGAACTCAGCCTACTCATTTCTCAATTACTCTGCAACTTTTACATGCTTCAGTTGCATAGAACATATTCTTTTGCGCACACAACCGTCCTCTGCAATTTGATGCAACTTCCTACTATTCGTAACGATAGCCCATCAGCTAAAAAAGGTTTTTGTTGAAAACTCGTCACCACAGAAAACAGAATCGCATGAACATCTTCAAACGCCGTAACAACACCAACGTGCCCAAACTCGACCCTAAACAACTTGAGGCAAATTTGAAACTCTTCAAAGCAGGGTACAAAACAATCGCAATCTGTAAAGAGTCACTCGATTTATCAAAACCAAAAGAACGAGTATTTGTACTCTCAGAAGATCAGAGTTGTTTGGACATTTACGATGATAAAAGAAAGAAGAAAAAGACATCCATGTTCTGGGTCGATGCAACCAATATCGTAACTGGAGAACAAGTCGCGAACGGAAAATTGAAAAAATATTTGGCCAAAAATCAAAACCACAAAGCGAGAAGTTTTTTCATCGAATACGGAACTGCAACGTTGGACATTGTTTGTACTTCACAAGAAGAATATGACGCGTGGCTAAGCATGGCTACACACCTTGTTAGAGAAGGTACCGCTTCGTATGAGGATGATCCAACTAAAGTTATGTTGAGCAGACAGTGGCGCAAAGCTGACCAAAACGGTGATGGAAAACTCGAGTTTAAAGAAATCAAACAACTATGTCGCGCCCTGAACTTGAGTATCGATGGAAAAGAGTTGAAGCGCAAGTTTGATCAGTTCGATGCTGATAAAAGTGGAACCATGGAATATGAAGAGTTCATCAAGTTTTATCGTTCACTTATGCGCAGACCAGAAGTCGAATCTATTTTTTCAAAGTATTCCGCGAACGATATAACCATGCTCACACCAGAATACCAAAAGTTTATTGAAGAAACACAATCGGATACTATCAGTGAAGAAGAAGCAGAAGATGTACTCATGAAGTTTGGAGGTGTTCAAACTCCAAAAGGTGTCGCCATAGGAAAAGAAGATTTTACACGTCTAATCAGTTCATCGTACAATAGCGTTGTCGACAAAAAGATTTACAAACACGACGAAACTATCATGGATGAACCTTTGTGCGACTACTGGATGGAATCTTCACATAATACCTACCTAGTTGGTCATCAACTCAAGGGAGAAAGTTCTGCAGATATGTACAGACAAGTGTTAGAACGTGGCTGTCGATGCGTAGAACTTGATTGTTGGGACGGAAAAGATGGAAATCCAATCATTTTCCATGGTCACACGCTCACTACCAAAATCACATTCCGAGAAGTCGTTTCCTGCATCAAAGAATACGCATTTAAGAAATCTAAATATCCAGTTGTATTATCATTGGAAACGCATTGCTGCGTAGAACAACAAGACAAGATGGCAGATATCTTGGTTGACGTGTTGGGTGATTTGATCAAAAAACCATCAGGTATCGATAAAGGTACTGAAAAAGCATATCCAAGTCCAAAAGCACTCATGGGAAAGATTCTAATTAAAGGAAAACGAGTTCCAACTTCAAAAGAAGATGAAGAGGAGGAAGCTGACGATGAGGAGTCAGATACAAATTTTGTAAACGATGAGTTTGGTGATGTGTTGGAATCTCCATCGCAAGCGGTGCAAGGTAGCCAACTAAAGAAACAGCCAAAAGTTGGTGTTAGTAAGAAACTATCAGACTTGACATACTTTGCTACACAAACATTCAAGAAAACATTAGCCACAGAATGGTCGAAAATGCACAGTTTCTCAGAAGTTAAAGTTGAAAAATTCCTCAAGGGATTGATGACTCATCCAGTTGTTCACTTTAACAGAACAAACTTTTCTCGCGTGTATCCAAAAGGTACTCGTTTTGCATCAACCAATTACGATCCCATGCAAGGGTGGATTCTTGGAGCACAAATGGTCGCGATGAACTATCAAACTCATGATGAGGGTATGAGAATGAACCAAATCATGTTTGAGAGAAATGGTCGTTGCGGATATATCCTCAAACCAAAGAGATTACGCGACAAGTTGCACATTGTTGATTATGTCAATTCGAAACCAACTCACCACGTACAATTATCGATTCTTAGTGGAAGACATATTCCAAAACCATTGGGTTCAGAAAAAGGAGAAGTTATCGATCCATATGTTTCTATTTCTTTGAGGGGTCCACCACCAGACAATGTAGAATTTAAAACACAAACGGTGTGGGATAATGGATTTAATCCAGTTTGGAATGAGACATTCCAGTTTTATGTTCATCACATGGACATGACTATGCTTCGTTTAACTGTTTGTGACGCAAACTCTGTTGCTTCTGATATCTTTTTATGCGAGAATATTATTCCAATGGATAGCGTTAGAAATGGATTGAGAAGCGTTCCATTGCGAAATGAGCAGGCCAATTTTGTCGACGCGTGCGATTTGATCATTAATATCAAAGTTACACCAGTATAAATTATTCAATCACGTTTTTCACATAGTTTAGTTGTTCTTGTTCTGTCATTTTGTACATGTCTTCTAACGATATTTTTTTGTTTGTTGTCACGTGTTCTACCGCTTGGAATGCATTTTCTTCCGATTTTTTAACAAACTGTATTACTACCACAGTCAGTACGCGTGTGAAACCATTTACCGAAACCTTCCCGTTGTTTGGCTGAATTCTTTTCTACGGCGCCAATGTTCTCCAACAACTCATCATCGCCTGGAAAATGGTAAAAACTGTTGTTCATTTTGTAACTATTTTTATTTAATTGTTACTGATAATGGGAGACGAAAAGTCTTGCAATTGTACAAGGTAGCCTGTGTCTAATAACAAGGCTGTTTGGCAGGATACTATGTTGTATCGAACGGCCCAAACGTAGTTCACCGTAGTTAAACTTAGTTCTTGTTGTATGGCATCTTTTACATTTGATTGTAGCACTGCCACTTCTGATGGTGGACCTGATAGTAAACGTATGTTGTGTTTCTTGCTCAAGTCGAGCAACTCAGCATCAATGACATCTTTTAGACCTGTCAAACGTATTTGGTTTGCGTGAGGTTTAACACTTGCCACGGATAGCAGAGCTTCCATTTGTGTTGCATTGAAATCACACACGCCAATCTTTTCTACTACATTTGAGGCGGAAAGTTGTTCTGCTTCTTGCCAATATTTGTGAATAGCGTCATTGGAAATGTTTTCAATGTGTAAAAGTAATAAATCCAAGCGGTGAATGCCTAGTTCTTCCATTGTTCTGTACACCGCTTGGCGCATGTGGTCACGTGTTGCAATTTCACTAAGGAACAATTTCACGGTTACTACATCTTCATTGGCAATGTTGCTGGTTACATCAGTGCCTGAATTCATAATTTTTGCTTGTGGAACTATCCATACATTCTTTTTTGCAATAGATTTCTGGATAGCTCTATCGTACTCTTCTTGCGAGTTCACTGAAGTTATTTTACTCAAGTTGCCAGTCCTTAGGAGCATCGAATCGTTATTCATTGTGTTGCAGTTTGTTGTTTTGATTGAAAACTGTGCTTATTTTCGGCTTTCTTCACTCAAGCGGGTGTGAGGACAAATGAAGCGCAAAAATATTACAACGCGCACGATCTTGCGCTAAACAAGGCAACCATTTTTTCTTGCTTCGAATTAGCTGTGATGTTCTGGTGCAGTTTTATAGTTAGTTTGTATCAACAGCTGGGTGGTTTGAGCTTCGTAGCTCAAGTGCTTGGCGAAACAAAATTCTGTAGACGGCTACGCACTGAGCTGGTGGTATAATAATAATCCACTTTAGCCGCTAGGTATCTTCAGGATCTTGAGGCCACCAACAATAAAATTGGATCTATTCTTGCCAAAGAACTGCGGCTGAGTAGCAATATGCAAAGGTTCTAATGATTCTCATTGCATTATTGTATGAGTCGCACAATCCAGTCGTGACCTTCTTGTATCACTAACTTCTGACAAAAGAGCGTGCTTCGTGACACTGATCAATAAGTGTTTTCTGAAGAAGCCTTTCTCAAGTTGACCCCTTTGCTAAACTTTGACAAAAACATGACAGGGCAGAACTACCCACAACAGCATGGTAGTCAAGGCATTCCTCCACCGAGCCAGCAAAACTTTTACACGTATCAACAGCAACACCTCAGAAATGATTATCCACATAATGTACAACCTGTAACTCACCAACAAGCACAACAACAAATGCAAGGGCATTTCATGTTGAACACAAATCCGCAATATCAACAACCCATATTACAACCGTTTGTGTCGCAAAGCATGCAACCAATGTTCATCATACAGAACGGAGTGCCTGTTCCAGCAACACAAACGCAATACGTACACACAGGCCACTACGACTCGTTAGGAAATCCATTATATATTCAACAACAAGTAAATATTGTACAACCCATACAGCCTATAAACTATCCTGTAGAAGAAAGAAAACCAAAGCGAACACAAGCGACACACCCATATAAAGTTACCAAAATCGAAACAAAGAGACAAAAGCTTGCCGATCAAGGCATACTCGCATTAAGGACAGGACACACTGTCAGTGTAGTAGTACCCGGAAACATTACCGGTATTAGTTTGTTTTTAGCAAAACCCATTGCAAAGAAAGCCGACACACCAACATGCAGAGATACTGGGCTGCAATTTTTGGATGGCCAACCTAGTCATAATTTGGACAAGGTTTCACAATTGAACTCTTCCACGAACGCAAATTCGCTGTTCCAAGTAACTGATATACATCACAATCAGAATAACAATACAACATCGTTCAAATTCCAACTCAATATCTCACCATACAGTGGCAGTTGGAAGGTCAAGTACAAATTCTACAAATTGTTGTTGTATGGAGCAACAATTCAAGACTCGTTTGTCTCACAATGCATACAAGTTGCTGCCGAGTTTAAAGGGCAAAGTGATTCAACGGACTTGAAATCCGATGACGATACTTCAATACTTTTTGAGCGTACGACCAACATGACAGCACTAGCACTCCAACCAGACAATGGAAACTATCCACAACCATGCGACATCATATTTGGAACTGAGAGTGTTATTAGTCCAGCAGTGTTCTGGAGAGACTCTTGGACAGTGAAATTTGGTTATGCCGACGCCAATGTAAGACAAATTGGAGTCATTGACAATAACAATCGTGAAATATTAGAATACGTGATTCCTCCAGACACTAAAAACAGGATTCGTGTGACTGTTGAAGTGCCAGTTAAAAAATATGAAACAGAATGTGTACCGGTAGAAACGTCATTTAATTATGGCATAATGACATCAGATAAATGGTTTACCTATACCAATGAAAAAACACCGCAACATCAAGTTTCCCAAACCATGGAGACAAAAAAACCTTTCATGGACAATATTGATTTCGAAGTTTTCCTGAACTCGGTATCTGACGATAGGACCTCTCTACTAGATATTTATCAAAACAATAATGGTTACTCGTTCATGAACGATTTTGTTAACAAGACAAGAAACGCATATAGTAGAACAGGAAATGTCATGTCAGACGAGGAACCCGTGGTGGTTGCATTTACCGAAGCAGCAAGAGCGTTTGTAACGCATCTCGATGCCTTTGGTCGTAACATTTGCTTTTACATTGCTACGCATCCAAGTTGTACGCCTCGTGTTCGAGAAATACTATTCCAAGAAGTTGGCTACGATCGTGCAGCTGTCGATATTTACGGATACAATTGCGACGAATGGTTATCCATGATCGAAGAGAGTTACTTGAATCGTGAGTTTGAAGGTATGCTCGACAAACTCGACACGAAACAAGAAACCGAACAAGACGAGTCTTGGAAGAGCTACACAGAAGAGGAATATCGCAACGAGTTGACCAATGGATTAGTAGCTTCTCAAACCAAGCGTTACGGAAACGGATCTCTACTTGCACAAGGTGTAAACACATGGCACACCGAATATCACGATTCTACACCGGTGCGTATATTGCTCAAGTGCAGAGGTCAATCTGAAGTTTTAAGAAATCCAGGTTCCAAGAGTGTACACCATGGCTCGTTTACTGTTGCCATAAACATTGGTGAAACTGCGTTAGAGTGGACAGAGCAAGGACTTGTGCATACTTACAAAGCAGAAGGTGATCGTGCCATTGTAGATTTGGAAATTGGTAATATTAAGAAGAAAGATTGGGCAAATCAAGTACAAAAGATTGCCAATTTGGCGACAATGTGGAATGGCAAGAAACAATTCTCGCCAAAGAATAACAATAGCATGCATTTTGTGCGTGCATGTTGCCAATCGCTCAACATCTCGCTCAAGGTTGTGGGCCAATTAGGTCAAGCATTTGCCGAAATTGAACGCGATGGATACGCGTCTGCTGCGTTACGCGTTACAGAAACTTTGGCAAAGCAACTAGGTGCAGACTTATTAAAAGAGTATGGCATGGAGAACAACAGGATTGTATTTAACAGTCATGCCAAGTTGGACGATTTTGTTGTAGATGTCAGAAAGGTCAACCAAAGCATGTTACAAGATGAGCAAACAAACCAATACTTGAAGGGTATTGATCGTATGTTCCATCATAGAACAGAGTACGAAAGTGATTACGATAGTTCTGTTTGTGACCGTAGTAAGAAGCACGATTGTCCATATGGTGACACTCGAGGAAACCCACTCTCGGGCTGGGGAAAGACCAGTAGACAACCAAAGAACAAAGATGGACGATAAATTGTATTTTTTCTAATGAACTACGGTTGACAAGTTTGTTGTCTTTAGCAATGAACTCTTCCAGCTATCCCAATCAATATATTCCACGCTCACCAGTTCGCACTAGTAACGCTCCACAACCTGTTTTCGAAACACGCTCGCAGACAGTGAGTATCAAAGGCGGACAAAATTTAGCAATTACAGATTTTAGCGTTAGACAGTATGTTGAGTCGCATCAACGCGCAAGAGGAATACCACCAAAGATTTTTAAGCTTGATGTAGTAGTTCTCACTGCACAAAACATACAAACATCACTAGCTCCATTAGGAAATCCTTTCTTGGAAATGTATATTACAGGCTTTAAAGCAGACCATGTGTTTCTCGAGTTTGAGCGAGGAAATCCAACTCCATATTTTGCTACTGGAATATCATTTGCGTTACCAGATCCAAAACATTCGGCACTCACAATAGAATTGTGGGACCACGACTTGATTGTGCCAGGAGAAGAGCCATTAGGAGTAGCAGCTGTAGCGTTACCAAAATTAGGTCTTCACGAAAATCAACCAGTTGATGTTTGGATACCATTTGAACGCGCTGGGCGCGGAGTAGTTGGCCAAGTTCAAGTACGCATAACAGCAGTTGATTTTAGGTATGGAGAAACAGTATTTCGAGATTTATCGAAAGGAAGTAATGTGCGCGACTTTCCTAGTATTGTGCAAGGCAACACGAGCCACTGTCAAAACTCTATTGATAGTACATATGCGCCAGTATTTATTGAAGATATGGCGATTCATGCGCAGACAGGAGATTTGTTACTCTTTTCAGGAGTGCGACCTCAATCGAAAGCGATTCAATTAGCGACTGCATCAATATGGAGTCACGTTGCAGTTATCATTCGTAATCCGTCTCCAACTGTTAGAGCATTATACAATCTACCTAGTAACAAGCCAGTATTTGCTTTAGAGAGCGATTTCTTCACGCTAGATAAACGACCTGGTGGAGGAGTTCAACTAATTGAAATCGAAAAGTGGTTCAAATTAGCTTACCTGCATCCAGACCCAAATTGTTTTCTGTGCCTTCGAAGGATTAACAGAACGGGACAAGCATGGGGAGAATCAATAATATATGAGCAGACACTATTCCCATTTCTTCAATATGCGTGCATGAAACCATATGAAACAAGTCCCACTGAGTTAATCGCAGCAGTATATAATTTAAATGTGCAAAAAGAATCCACAACATCAAGTTACTTTTGCAGCGAGCTAGTAGGTGATTTTTTCAAAGTTATCGGAGCTATCCAGCCTACCGTGATAACAAACAATATAACGCCACAAGATTTGTGTCCTGAAAGCCAAGAGCTAATGAAAATAGCAATTCCAGGTGTCTCGTGGGATAACACACTGTATCGTGTAAAAGCAAAAGTTTATCAAATTGTTGGTGAGCAGGAACAACAAAATGGAGTTGTTTGGAAGCCAATGGACAACCAATTGCACGCAAGAGCGCAGGAGCCACCACCACAAAGTAGTGTTTGTACAATATTATAAATTATGTTCTCCTAAACTCTACTTCATCCTCTTCTGTTGCTGCATGGTGATGAATTGTTCTTGTTCTCTGGCGACCATTCCATCTCGCGCGAATGTTCAAACTTGTAATCGTATTGTACAAACGCAAAATTGGATTGACAGTATCTGGATCATCAATAAAAGGATCATGTTGGTGATGCGTCATATCATCTTTGACAAGATCGTACGCGTTTGTTACGACAGCGACGAAAATATTAATTAAGACTATTGGTTAGTATTTTTGTGAATGGAACGTACCAAAAGTCATGAGAATCATCAATGACCACTTGTACATGACTGGTAACAGCGCGAGTGGAATTA